>WLWD01000243.1_pt1:410000-416846 | contig 416846 bp, 367 predicted proteins | sample 6712731 | NCBI WGS metagenome assembly WLWD01 (sample SAMN12718690, study PRJNA576275) | sponge metagenome | isolation source: marine sponge | host: Mycale hentscheli | place: New Zealand: South Island, Marlborough, Capsize Point | collected 2014-11-01
CACTAGTGTTGTCCCAGGATAGGGTCACTAGTGTTGTCCCAGGGTAGGGTCACTAGTGTTGTCCCAGGGTAGTGTCACTAGTGTTGTCCCAGGATAGGGTCACTAGTGTTGTCCCAGGGTAGTGTCACTAGTGTTGTCCCAGGATAGGGTCACTAGTGTTGTCCCAGGATAGGGTCACTAGTGTTGTCCCAGGGTAGTGTCACTAGTGTTGTCCCAGGATAGGGTCACTAGTGTTGTCCCAGGGTAGGGTCACTAGTATTGTCCCAGGATAGGGTCACTAGTGTTGTCCCAGGGTAGTGTCACTAGTGTTGTCCCAGGATAGGGTCACTAATGTTGTCCCAGGATAGGGTCACTAGTGTTGTCCCAGGGTAGTGTCACTAGTGTTGTCCCAGGATAGGGTCACTAGTGTTGTCCCAGGGTAGTGTCACTAGTGTTGTCCCAGGGTAGTATCACTAGTGTTGTCCCAGGGTAGTGTCACTAGTGTTGTCCCAGGGTAGGGTCACTAGTGTTGTCCCAGGGTAGTGTCACTAGTGTTGTCCCAGGGTAGGGTCACTAGTGTTGTCCCAGGGTAGTGTCACTAGTGTTGTCCCAGGGTAGTATCACTAGTGTTGTCCCAGGGTAGTATCACTAGTGTTGTCCCCTCATCCCCCGGCAACCCTACACTTGTACAGACCCACCCACCCCTACACTTATGTCCATCCCCACACCCCTAACCATGCAGGAGGGCTGTACCATTGGGTATGAGCATTGGTAACATGATGTGCACCCAGGGCTGAATTAATCCATTCTGATCAAGATGCGGTCCTAAAATTGGATGCATATTGTAGCTTCCTATCAGAAGACAGCAGTGGAGCCAGACAGGATACACATGCACACTTACACAAACGTAGGCTGGCACACACAATGTTTGGTGTGTGGTTCAGAAATGAGCATGTGTGATACAATGTGTGGTAATTGACTGAGGCATCATGGTGCTGGTATTTAGTCCTACTGATACACTTCTTTATTGTTTGGAATTATCTGCCAACTGCGTGAGCTGTTTTTGGAGTCACAGAATAGTATTATAGCATGCAATATGAGGAGGGCGTCGGCAACAAGTCAAAACAACGGGCTAATCTTAAATATATATATATTATATACGTTTGCTCTTAATTTTTCTATTAATAGCATACAGTCTCTGCATCACTCTGTGATGAACACTTATTGTCATGTAGTTTTATTAATAGCATACGGTCTCTGCATCACTCTGTGATGAACACTTATTGTCATGTAGTTCTATTAATAGCATACAGTCTCTGCATCACTCTGTGATGAACACTTATTGTCACGTAGTTCTTTTCTGTGACTACCTAGAAATGCTTCTGTTCTGTACAGATCTCCTATTTTACCCAACAAGCACGGTCAAATGCCTCCAGCCAAGCCAGCCAGGCCTCCTGCTCCCAGAACTGCCCCTCGCAGACCTCCTCCCCACACGCCAAGCCAGCAGCCCCACCCACTCTCTCCTCCACATCAACAACAGGTGCATCCTTCAGTGAGACCGCGGCATCGAAGTCCACAACCACCCAACGACCAGCAGCAGAACCAGTCCCCGTCACAGCAGCTGCCCGGGCAGCAAGTGTGTGCGCCTAAAGTTGACACGGTGAGTAATGTGGTGGATGTCAAGACAGAACCTCCGCCCAACCCCATCACAGTGATTGAGCTGGACCCAAGGAGGCCTAAACCAGTGATACGGACTCGGAAAAAGAAGCACGCGCCTGCACCGATGTACGACCCTACCCGTCAGAGCGAGTTTGTGGAACTATCAGCGTCTGATATTATTGTGGAGTGTGGGCCTGAGTCTGAGGACTTGAAGGTGATCTTTGAGAAGAATCGTCCCGGGGGTCCTAAGAAGATCGTTGAAGATTCTCCTCCTGATGGTGGTTCAACCCTGAGAGAAGACACGGTGGAAGTAGGTCATGAGGAAGGCAGTGATGATGAAGGTATTGGGGGTGAAGGAAACGGGTATGGTGGGCATGAATTGGAGTCGGAACACGACAAAGTGGCGGAATTAGACCGTGATGGGTGGGAGGTGATTCAGGCGGAGTCAGCCCCCACTGAAGACACGACCACCACACTCTACTCGGAGGAAACTTCTCCATCTCTTCAACAAAGGTACATATGTACCAACCCTGTACACTCCGAGAGAGAATTTACAGGAAGTGGTTAGAATGGATGTAAATCTTCAGATGGAGCTAGAGGTTAAGCTAGGTGGGTGGGGCTGGATGGTATAGGTGGGAGGAGTAAGATAGGACAGGTGGGATGGGAAGGATGAGATAAGTGGGGTGGGTGGGGAAGGATGATAGGTGGGAGGGATAAAGAATTAGAAAGTCATATATGTGGTTGAGGCAGAAAGTGTATGTGGGTGGAACAAGATGTGTTTGGGGGTGGGGCTGAAGATGTTACCAGTGCATGGTTCGGTGTGATATGTTTAGAGATGTCTCCAAGATAGAAGATGCAGTTCGCACTATGACCAAGAAGCGCAAATTACCTCCCAGACGTCCAGCTCCTTATAGCTCTATCAAAACACCTCCTTTACTACCAAAGAAAAAGAAATCTGTCAAAGTGAATGAGCCAGGTAAATCAATAATAATAGCCATGTTAGAATGTCCTTATGGTAAGTGGCTTACTTTTAAGTGTGGCATACGCTGTGCTGCTAATCCTTATCATCATTGAGCTAAATAATATGGGGTGAATCAGGTAAAGAGTAACCTATGGATATGGTAAAGTATCGTCAATAGTTGTATATCTCTGAGCTCTATCACCACACTATTGGATGTCTCACTATAGATACTAGTGATATGATAGGAAAAACTGTTGGTATTAATAGTTTTTGATATTCACATGCTCCTTCTCCTTATTTTAACAAGTAGTGGAAGCCTCGATTAACAAGTATCAAATGATGTTATCGTGTTCACAGTGTGTCCATTTCTTTGTTATTGTCTTTGTCCAGAGGAGAAGTGGAGTCAATTGGCAGACCAGGCAAGTACAACTGCCAGTCAGAAGCCAGTGGTGGTTGTCAAGGAAGAGACTATGGAGGCGGAGCCACCAGAAGAATGCCGGCCTCTCGTCCAGGTGGATACTAATATTTATGAGGAAGTGGATTCTCTGGATATGAGTAAGTTGGAAGGTTGGCAAAACACACCCACGCACTTAGGTTGCTATGGTAGGATTACGTATACTGAGTGTGTGGTCTTTATTATTTCATGCTGGTAAAGGGTAGAATACTGGACAGGTCCAGAGAGCTAGTCGTGCTAGTCACAGGAGACACTACAGGTGCTTGCTCAAGAATCTCATTGGGAAAAATTAAACACAGGAATTACTAGAGCTAAATTAATAGAGAGCAAAAACTTTACAATTATTGGGTAATTTGCTTTCTTCGCTGTTAGTTCAAGCCCATTTTTTACCCAGGAATTCCTTCCAATAGCAGGATATTGTTATAAAACAATGTTGCTCCAGAAATTAGCACTGAAATCATGACAACATTTTGAGGGGGAAAAAATCAAGTAAAAGTGCTAGAGTTAACTTAATATATAAGTTTGAAATATTTTGACAAAAAATTATATTTTATCAAAATATACATGCTATGAAACATTAATACAAGAAGTAACTTAATTCTTGACTTACTGAATATTGACAGCAGTGTTCCATAACCAGTGACTTAATTAGAACTGAACCTGACATTTTGAATCTATGCTGAAGTCTAGTCACATGACTCTGAAAAGCACTTTGGTGTAAATGCAACATTAAGAAGAGCTTCTATTGGCCATAAAGCTTTGAGAATGAACATGTCCTTTATTTGGTGTTTGTACCTATGTACTTGTAAACTGACTGAATATTGTTGTTGAAAGCTGTTACATTTGGAAAATATAATTATTGTGAAAGAAAGTATTGTGAGTGAAGATAGACTTCTGACACTGGGCAGTAAATGGAGCATCAGTATGTATTGAAGAGTAGCCATGGAAACATCAGTTGGCATTAGCTCTGAAGTTAAGCATCTTCAGGAGTTATAATATCTGGATAGCCATGGGTTCTATAGAGGGCAACACGGATCTGTTGATGCAAACCTTTAATTGATGCAGACAGTCACTCTGCCACTATATGCCACTTCTGTGATACTTGCCTTGTATTATTATTATTATTATTATTATTAAACGTGTGGTTTCCCTCTCCTGCTCTTTTTCTTCCTGAGCCATCTCAGTTGTTGTTGTTTTTATTCCTCTCTTCAACTCAAAGATTCCCTTCTCCTCCTTTGTCTATCTCTCCTGTTCCTCAGTATTTCTGTCCTTTCTGTGTATTTCTTTCACTTCTTCATTGAAGTAGTTACATCAGTCAGCCTTTTCTCACCTGCTTCTGTTTTTCTTGACCCTTGCGTTCTCCTGCTCCTGCTTCTCTGCCTTTCTCTACCCATTTTGGTGGATTATGGTTAGCTATTGTAGATGAATACTTCTTCCCAACTCATTCATGAACACTGGCACCCAGTTTTTATAAAGCGGGCAGGACAAGACCTAGGAGAGAGAGGAGGGGGAAAAAAAAAGGATACAATAGGTTAATGAGGCACTCTAAGAATCACTAAGCTGTTAGTTCTGGATGGCATAATGGTAAATGTGCATGACTGCTATGTAGAACTGAACTTCACAAGTTTGAATCAGACATGGAAGCATTTTTTTTTCTAGTCAGTTCTTTCCTTCAGTTATGTATAGAGTGGGTAGGACTTCATAATTCAAGTAATAACGATGCTTTACCAACTCTGGCCAGTTCATGAATTATTCATGAATACAGACACCTAGCTTTTTATAGAGCGAAGGATGAACAGGGCAAGACAGGGGGGGAAGATGAGGGATTCAATTGGTTCAGTGGTGTAGAAAGGGGTATTTGGGGGGGGGGGGGGGGGGAGAGAGAGAAAGTTTCCAAAGGATGTTTCTTTTTGTGGTTTAAATTGTTCATGTGAGTCACCTTGTGAAAGAGTTTCCCAAAATTATTGGGGGGGGTGGGGGGGCTCCAGCCCCGGAGCTTTGTTTTTTCTTCTTCCTCTTAAGGGGTAAGCTTAACGCTTTACCAACTCTTCCCAGCTCATGAATTATTCACACCCCGTTGGTCGCCATTATTGACACACAAGCGTATTATTATATTAAATATTTACTGCACACTCCCTATGTCCAGGCCCAGCCCTGAACGAGAAGTATTCACCTTCAACTCCAAACATTTATTTACCGAACTTTTCAACTCATTCACGCATGCACACATTCACGTACTTTTTGTTCATGCGTCAACCCAGTTACTTCAGTTACCCGTCCTTTGTTATACACATTCAGTCACGCACATTTAAAAGGTAGTTGTCAATAGTATCGAACAGTACAGAACTGTTTTAGATAGCTACCTAGACAATTCTATTTGTTAACTAGCTAGGCTAGGCTAATTAACTATTTAGTGTTCTCTTGGCACTATAACTACGGGTGGTCCTTCACTAGTACTTCTAGATCATCAGGTGAACGGAGTTACGCCTGCTCACCCTACCTATGTAATAAGGCTGATACATTTTTTCAATGTCAAGTGTTCAAGCAAGCAAAGTATTTTTTGAGTGAGTGTGTGTGTGTGTGTGTTTTGTGTGTATGATGAGGCATCTCTCCTTGTGACATCATTTCCTAGTCAAGTGCCTTTCTTTATCAAGCATCTAACTGGGACCTCCAGCTAACATTTCCTTGCAATAGTAGCTCATACATTACAATATCACGCTCTACTATTCTGTGTAGTTCTGTTTGTTATGTATTGATTCCCCATCGTACACAAACTCTCTCTTACCCTCTCATGAGGAGCTGCAGTTTACTTTCAGTTTTGCTGTGTCCATATTTAAATTATCTTTCTAAATGCATATAGCTGCTATTTATTTTAGAAAGTTAAGTGCTGCAGTCCAAACTGACAGAGTCAGCAGTCCATTTCATTTGTAGTTCTATTGCTAAGAAGTAATATTCTTCAAGTGTGTTTGTTGGAGTGTGTTTGTTGGATGAGCAGCTTCATGACACAAGTTTCATGACTTACTTGTAGATATTGACACTGACCTCAGCTCCACTTCTCCTGCTCCTGTTTGGACTCCGCCTGTCAAGCCTCCTGCCCCTCCTCTTCCGAAGCAAGTGAGTCTATGTTCCGTCGGGTCTGACCTGAGCAACGAGGCGAGTTTGTCGGACCAGAGCTTTGTGATGCACAGGGCGGGAACCATGTGTGAACCTATGCTCAGAACCAAGAGCCCCAGTACTGACACTGTTACATCTCGACCCAAGTCTGAGGTTCCCGTGGGAGGGCTGGGTCATGGAAGTGGAGAACTGGAGGCTTCTTTTGAGGTAAGGAGAGCTTCTTGGCTTATAGCTTCAAAGTTAGGTATATATATATATATATATATTTATATATATCCCAGCTTTTAGGCTTGGTTAGCATTATATCAAGGAGTCTGGCTAGTTTGTTTTATAGTTAGTACTGGCATTACTATAGGAAAGGAGTTGATTAATCAATTATAGTCTTTTGCTGAATTATCTTAATAATAGCACGTTTCTCATTTCTCCTTTATAGCTAGCCATTTTTTTAAACAACTCGTTTCACTGATGTGCTGTAGTGTGTGCGTGTTTACATATTGTATGGAATAAGCTGACTCAGCAAAGCACACAAAGATAGGTCCATCGTCCACAATTAGTGAGCATGCTCGGTAAATAAACTTCCACACTAATGAAGTATAGCTTCTAGGCTTGCGTGGCTTTGCTACACACAGTGCAGGCTGGCAGGCAGGTGGGCCGATTGTTGCATGCATGCATGCGCAGA
>WLWD01000165.1_pt1:0-72500 | contig 416499 bp, 301 predicted proteins | sample 6712731 | NCBI WGS metagenome assembly WLWD01 (sample SAMN12718690, study PRJNA576275) | sponge metagenome | isolation source: marine sponge | host: Mycale hentscheli | place: New Zealand: South Island, Marlborough, Capsize Point | collected 2014-11-01
CATATCAGCACACGAGAAGTTCTTTCTCATACTTTCAAAAAGCTGAATTCTGCCTAAATTACCAGTGGACTGGTGTACTTTTTTTTTTTTCCCCACTGTATTTTGTTCTTACTTTAAAGTTTCGGAAATGCTCATCTCGTGGATCAACAAATATCAGAACACTCAATCAGAATATTTTGAGACCCAGGAATTTAATATTATGTGAATGAAATATTCAACAGGATTTTCTGAAGTCCATCTGAGTAGTGAACATGCTCTCCATCTGAGTAGTGAACATGCTCTTCTTGCCTCACAATAAAATTTCTATTTTTTATGAATCTTGGTAATGTAGAAAACCCTAACTAGCTCTACTCTATGTAATAATAGTGGTACATCCCTCTAACTAGCTCTACTCTATTTAATAATAGTGGTACATTCCTATAACTAGCTCTACTCTATGTTATAATAGTGGTACATTCCTATAACTAGCTCAACTCTATGTTATAATAGTGGTACATATATTTGAAATAAAACATCTACAACTTGTAGTATCGTATTTCATTTTGTAATTTTGATAGTATAGTATGTGGTACGTAAGATAAATTATGTAGTGCCTGTGTTGGTAAATTTCTTTCTTAAGTTCCTCAATCTCTTCATCAGTTTTGGAACTCTCTTCATTCAATCTGTCAAAGTCCTACATTGCAATTAAAAGGAAGAAAAAACCAATGAAAAAAACCACATCCATATGTTTAACTGTGCACTCAACAGAGACAGTTGACAAACACATCACAACTACCATTGGGTAACAATTGTGCTCAGACAACCCTGTAACCGTACTATTTCCTATACCTAACTATATCCCCCTACCCAGTCTCCTACCTATGTAGCTACACCTTCTACCCAGTCCCATACCGATGCATCTTGTCCTGGTGACACTGGTTGATCAGAAGATGATGCACTTGCTCCTTCTATTCCATCTTGTCCTGTGATACCACTGGTTGATCAGAAGATGGTGCACTTGTTCCTTCTATTTCATATAACCGGAGGCGATTAGAGTCACAGGTACAATATGTTATACAGCACACAAATTAAGTTATACCGTGTAGTACTTAAAACAAAACACCTTCAACTTGTATATACTTGTATTTTGATAGTATAATAGGTGGTACGATTGGTAAATTCTGTAGTGCCGGTGTTAGGGCTAGGGCTAAAGACTTACATGTGTACCGTTTGTACAATTTCAAGTTTTTTATTGTTATTTGTAGTCAATATCATGCTACAAGTGTTGCAAGCTAGTTCTCGTGTACCATTTTACGTACATCCTGCATTATCTTCTAACTCATAGTTTGTACCGCATGTGGTACTTTGTTTACCACCTATGTGAAGTAGTGTGTTTAATGCATAATCACTTATTATGCATGTATCAGAAGTGGTACATCACGTAACTTATAACTTATAACTAGCTCTACTCTATGTAATAATAGTGGTACATCCCTATAACTAGCTCTACTCTATGTAATAATAGTGGTACATCCCTATAGCTAGCCCTACTCTATGTAATATTAGAACCCGTTGCTATATTGTTACTAGGTGTACTAACTTGGTAAGTGTGCACTATTTTTTGCCTTTAGGTATATAAACTGTGCATACTAACCACCCTTGGGGTATTGCTATTTTTTAGTTTTAGTTTAATAGAATAGGCCGGATAAAGCTGTGTGAGGCCTGGATATGATATGTGAGGGTCTACTACCCTCTCATATCCGACCTATACGGGGACCAGCCCTAGTTCGACAACTCTCCAGCAGCCCTAGTTCGACAACTCTCCTGCTGACACTCATACCCGCAGGAATTTACCATAGCTAGCTGCTTAACTGTTTACCGCAGAGCAAAGCAGCCCAGGGTAGAGTTAGATCTGGAGATAACAGCTGGCAGCTATAATGCTAAAGTAAACCTGCTAGGTGTGCTTCAATTGAATTTTAATTGAATTTTAATTTTGGGCTGGAAATTCGCTTGACACCGCCATATTTGTGCGAAAATGCTGATAAACCAAGTTTTGCTAGTGGAAACTGGCGGGTAAACGGGTTCTAAAATAGTTAGAGCATGCGCTCAGGTACTGGTGGATTTAGTGCACAAAGCCCTCGGGCCTATGGCCCTTGGGCTTCAGTGCACTAAATCCACCAGTACCTAAGCACGTATGCTCTAACTATTACATAGTGGTACATCTTTATAACTAGCCCTACTCTATGTAATAATAGTGGTACATAATAGTGGTACATCCCCATAACTAGCTCTACTCTATGTAATAATAGTGGTACATTCCTATAACTAGCTCTACTCTATGTAACAATAGTGGTACATCCCTATAACTAGCTCTACTCTATGTAATAGTAGTGGTACAGTCCTAGAATTAGCTCTACTCTATGTAATAATAGTGGTACATCTTTATAACTAGCTCTACTCTATGTAATAATAGTGGTACATCCCTATAACTAGCTCTACCAATAGTGGTACATCTTTATAACTAGCTCTACTCTATGTTATAATAGTGGTACATCCCTATAACTAGCTCTACTCTGTGTAATAATAGTGGTACATCCCTATAACTAGCTCTACCAATAGTGGTACATCTTTATAACTAGCTCTACTCTATGTTATAATAGTGGTACATCCCTATAACTAGCTCTACTCTATGTAATAATAGTGGTACATTCCTATAACTAGCTCTACTCTATGTAATAGTTAGAGCATACGCGCTTAGGTACTGGTGGATTTAGTGCACTGAAGCCCAAGGGCCATAGGCCCGAGGGCTTTGTGCACTAAATCCACCAGTACCTGAGCGCATGCTCTAACTATTTTAGAACCCGTTTACCCGCCAGTTTCCACTAGCAACTTGGTTTATCAGCATTTTCGCCAAATATGGCGGTGTCAAGCGAATTTCCAGCCCAAAATTAAAATTCAATTAAAATTCAATTGAAGCACACCTAGCAGGTTTACTTTAGCATTATAGCTGCCAGCTGTTATCTCCAGATCTAACTCTACCCTGGGCTGCTTTGCTCTGCGGTAAACAGTTAAGCAGCTAGCTATGGTAAATTCCTGCGGGGTATGAGTGTCAGCAGGAGAGTTGTCCGAACTAGGGCTGCTGGAGAGCTGTCGAACTAGGGCTGGTCCCCCTATAGGTCGGATATGAGAGGGTAGTAGACCCTCACATATCATATCCAGGCCTCACACAGCTTTATCCGGCCTATTCTATTAAACTAAAACTAAAAAATAGCAATACCCCAAGGGTGGTTAGTATGCACAGTTTATATACCTAAAGGCAAAAAATAGTGCACACTTACCAAGTTAGTACACCTAGTAACAATATAGCAACGGGTTCTAAGTAATAATAGTGGTACATAATAGTGGTACATTTCTATAACTAGCTCTACTCTATGTAATAATAGTGGTACATTTCTATAACTAGCTCTACTCTATGTAATAATAGTGGTACATCCTATAACTAGCTCTACTCTATGTAATAATGGTGGTACATTTCTATAACTAGCTCTACTCTATGTAATAATAGTGGTACATACAACAAACTAAATATTGAGAATTGGGCCAGTAGTATCGAGATATTTTGAAACATTGCCAAATATTGAAAGTTGAGAATTTTTAGTATGTATCTCGATACAGTTAACTATGTCTGTGTGAAAATCCAAGCCTTAATTGTTAATTCTTTTAGATAATCTTCACAGATTAGCAATTTGTCAAGAAATTAAGTGCAAATTTTATCTATACATAGCTAACCCTATCAAGACATTAGCACTGAAAACGCTAAACTAAACCCTACTGTGAATTTGGTGGTTGGACAAGGGTCGTCCAAGGACAGTTGTTTTGTATAAAGACTTGACGTTGTAGTTGCGTAGCTAACTCCGCCCACCTTCTAAAGCCGACGGATTTTATCTCTGAGACTGTGTACGTCGTAGTAGTTGCAAGTACAATGGCACAAGAGAAGAAGCGAGAAGAAGCTCGCGAATTTGACGGTGATCCTGCTGTTAGAAGAAGAGGCGGTGATGATTCGAACTCTGATGTCAGCAGAGATGATTCTTTTGAGTATTACAACTGTAAGTAATGCTAATTAATGTTCACCAAGCCAAATTAACTTGTTCAGAGAGTGTGTATTATCTGTCATGGCTAAGGCTTTCATGTTGAATTCATAGCGGTCTTGATTTGGCTCTGAGATTAACCCTTTACGCATACAATGAATGTTTCTGGGTGTGTTGGATTGGTTAGTTTACATCTGGTAAAGGGTTACATGTAGAAGCATTAAAAAAACAACAACTTCTAATACCATCTCTCTAATGGCTTTCGACTTCACAGGTGAAAACCATTGGGTCAAGTGATGGTGTTACTTGAAAATTATTTTTTAAGAATGCTTCTACCAGCAACTCTTCCACAACAGTGAATTTGGGGAAGGCATATAATTATTTGTTTCAACACAACCACTGGCTTAAATCTCATATTTTAAATAAATTTTGAGAGATACAGTTGACCACTGGCATAGTTACAGCAAGTGAACAAACTTGTGAACTAAACCTTGCACTAGATATTTCTGTTCCCTTGTGCCATGAGACGAATATTTACTGTGGCACCTGCAAGCTCTAGCCTATCTTTGCAGAACTGCTTGGCTAATAATGGCTAGCTGTGATTATATAAATTCTCAACATTGAATTGGTACCACTACATTTCAATCTTTAACCTTGATACACCCGGTTTAAAAAGTCAGTAACTAAATTAATCAGGAATGGTTGCTTGCATAATATACAGCCGGCATTGATGAAGGTGAATGTAGCATAGTGTTGTTGTTGTTGTTGTTGTTGTTGTTTTATCTCTATTATTTTTCTGAGGATATTTATTTTATTGTTAATTAGCTGGGTTATTATGAATAAGGCATGGTTATCTTTATTTTCAGCTCCTGGTGATTCTAAAGATGGTGAAGATTTCTTTCCCCTGGCCAAGAAAAGTGACCGCAAGAAGCGGCAGTATCGAGGGACGGGTGGAGACAGCTCCATGTCAGAGAAGAGGGAACGAACTGATAGAGACCGTCATCGAAAAGACCGGTCTGACAGAGACAGGCGCGACAGAGACTTGCCATCGTCTCGTGGGTCAGGAGAGTCTGACGGCAGAGAGAGAAGTGGAAGATCTTCTAACAGACGGAGCCCGTACAGCCGTTCTCACCGCGACCGCGACAGACGTCATGATAAAGACCGACATGAACGCGACAACGATGGCTACCGTCGAGATGATCAGGGCTGGAGCGGCGAGAGAGAAGGGAGGCGTGGCGGCTTGGATCGCGACCGGCTGAGACCCAATCGGGAAGACCAGTACAGTGGTGGGAGAAGTCGGCATTCCCCTTATATGGAAGGGTCCGTGCAGCATTATTCCAGGAGGCAATGGAGGGAAGGAAAAAGAGATAGGGACAGAGACCAGAGGAATAATTCTGATAATTTGGAGAGACAACAAAGAGATCGTGTGTATCATGACAGAGGACGGGAATGGAGAAGCAGACCCCTGTCCAACCACTCTCCCGTGGAAAGACAGAAGAACTTGACAGGCTCTGAGAGCAGTGAGGAGTCTGGAGAAGAAGAGGATCGCAGCGAAAGCAGGAGAAGGGTGGAGCTTCGCCCGGAGAGCATTGAGAATCTTATCAGGGATTTGGAAGAGAGGAAGAGGTTTGATGGAGACAGTGGGTCTGATGTGACCAGTGCTAGCAGTCCTCACTCAGACAGGATGGTAAGTGATAATCATTCTCTCTAATGGGAAGTGCTTTATCCACCTGACCAGCTTCAAACAAACAAACAAACAAAATGAAGGGAAAAAAAAACAAAAACAACAACAACGAGCAAACAGGTAATCTTGTGAGTCACTCATTGTTAAAAGGCGGAGGTCAATGTTCGGAATTCACTGCGTTATGTCAGCCTCAAAGGGAAAGGGTAAAATGTTCAGCTTTTACCTAATGTTCTAACCTGCCACTCAAAGGGTATTTTTTAAAGCATATCCTTGAATATAAAGTATGGGGTCTGGATATTGTTCGGGTGGGAGGCTGGGGTTGAAATCCACTTTAGGATGCGCATTGTATATCTTTCTGAAGCAGTGATGAGGCCATTGCGTGTGTGTCCAGTATGATACAAGATTGCACATCACACATAATTCACGACTTCTCTTCTTCGCTAATAGGGAGTACTGGATTTTGTTTTTCTTACCTAAAATTCAATCCCCGCCCTCTCAGTCTGTTATGGTACTACAAGCACGTATGTTTGTATTTATCAAATTTGTTGTATTAAATGTTCATCTGTAGCGACAGAGAGACCACAATGTGTACGAAGATGACAGAGTGTCTCCGGGTCGGGTGTCGGGGTCCTTGTCGAGTGGCGCGAGTGAGCACAGCTACAATAAGAGGCGTGGCAGGGGATATTCCCTCTCACCCAGGTCACGGAGTAGATCTCCTATTGGTAAGGGGTCGCTCTGTTTATTAATTTGAGTCAGTGTGCGGGTGTAGAAATCTTTTTCTATCTGTGATCAGTGGATGTTGAATAGGAGAACTTTTCTAGTTTTTTTTTGTTTTGTTTTTTTGTTTGTTTTTGTTAATATTATCAAACTATAAAGCATTTAACAATTTTTAAGTAACCCCAAGAATACATTGTGATCATCTTTATTGTTTCTTATTGGTGTGAAGGCGTGGCAGTACATTGTAATTTTAAGACTATTTGAAGCATCTTTGGTTCAATTTTGTTATATCTTCATGGTGATTTTTAGGAAAACATGACGACCAACTGATTGATCATCACTTGCGGTCAAAGTTTGACAGCAACGACTATTCCGATGTTGAGGTTGGAGACGAGGTCGTAGGAGGTGGGCATGACATTTTCTCTGACAAGTCAGATTCAGAGAAACTAGTAACTACTACTCAAGAGCAGCCGAACACTGAGGACCAGGAAGTCGAGAATGAAAGTACGGTGTGTGTGTGTGTGTGTGTGTGTGTGTGTGTATGAATACTTGACATGTACGATTTAGTCTTCATACGTAATGTCATTTCCTCATTTCTCATGATAGCACACATGAAGTATGATAGCACAGAGGGAATTCTCTTATACCAGTTGGGGGGGGGGAAGAAAAATAAATAGAAAAACAAGTAATGTTTGGAATTGAATGAGTTTAGTTTGGGAAAGTGTAAAGTAATCTATTTAGCTGAAAATAATTATGGCAACCCCCCCTCTCCCCCCCTCCCGCCCTCTTCATCCTTCTCTCTGAAAAATCAGGAGTGGAGTAGAGAGTGGATCATTATTGTCCCAATGTCTGGGACCACACCCAGACAGGAACTAAGCCCAGGGCGGCCCTGGCAAGAGACACTCTAATCACCTACCTTAGCTATCCATGATTTGATCCTCGCTCACCTCACCTGACTAGAGATAATTATATTCATTATTCTAACTAAAACCATATGTGGTCACGTAATATTTAGGTCATTTGCGTGTCATGCATGTTTTTTTGTCAAGATAACCAAAACCTATAGTGTTGGTAATTATAGGAGTCCGGGCTTTGGGGGTAAGTTAAGTACTCGGCCGCCATTAGACCCTGGTCCTTCAGCCTTAGGTTAGAAGCGATCCAGCTAGGAGCCTACATAACTCACACACCCAACATGTCCTGTCTTATGTTGCTCTATTAATCAGACAACGTTCTGTTCCTTTCTTTTCCCTTCTCCTTCCATCTCCTAGAGTTGTCGATGCAGTTTGCCAAGGACATTTTGGATGAAGAGTTTGAGGAAGTGGATGTGTTTGGAGACCTGCCCATCTATTACCCCGCCCTCATGGGCTGCAGGAATGTGGAGACGTACGAGTGGCTAAACAGAATAGAGGAAGGCACGTACGGAGTGGTCCACAGAGGCAAGGACAAGAGAACTGGTGAGTCAGCAGTTACATATAGAGTCCTGTGAGCGTTGTAATCTTAATTTATGCCGTGGGATTAAAAAAATGCTTTAGCAATTTAAGAGACTGTTAGGATAGCAGTCTCACTGAAGCCGAGCCCATTGCTAAAAAGAAGAAGCAATGTACTATATTGCCGCTAGACTTGGGTGGGCTCGTACACGCACAAACATTGTACAAATTTGAGCCAATGGTAGGCAATCAGTACATAGCTGTACGTATATTATTTTATATTAGCAAGTACCCGCCCACATAGTGGCGCTTGACGTATTACAAAGTAAGAATGCAGTAGTATAAGTTATTTTTATTTTTTATTTATTGGCGAGCGAGCGTAGCGAGCGAGACACTTACAGGGGTAACACAATTGAAAATCGGGGATGTTTGTTTGTTTATATATATGGACGTACGTATGTCATTTTGTACTTTGACCCTCCGTATTTCTGTGTTCGCTCCGCGTTCGACCCCGTCCCAAACTTCACTAAACATAATCCTCCGGTTTAGCAATCATTACCCGTATCGCCTTAGAAATTGAATTGTTTACGGCTTTGAATTGTTTTGCGGGTGCAGTTAAAACTCAAAAACTTATGGCAGCTCCATTTCTATTCGAGTTAGTGGCGGTGGTAAGTCAATGCGCTCTTTGTCATGGTTATAAGCCGTGCGCAACAGTATTTACTTGAAAATACATTGTCCACTAGACTACCCGCGAAGGTAAGTCTGTGTAGGTGCATGTCCAGTTGTATCAAAGCATTGTGTGTTACAACCACTACTTAGCTAAATAATATCACAAAGAAAACTTTTAAATAACGTGTATTGTTTTGTTGTTGTTTTCCCCCTTCAATTCAAGCAGTTGCAGAGAGTTGTTACTATGGCACTGAAATCCCTTTACCCTGTATGCTAAATAAACTGGACCTTATTTTCAGTAGCTTCAGTGTTAGAAGTCAAAATCATTCATATAAAAATAGTATAGTCTTTAGGCTCGCTCGCTATTTGTGCTCAAGCACATCACTAGTTTATCATTCTCTACCGTTGGTTAAGGTTACATCAGTTTCCCTCCCTCTCCTGCTCTGTCTGTGCACGTGCATCTTGTCTGCATGAATACAAATGTGTGATAGTGGTGTGTGTGTGTGTGTGCGTTATTTCTGTTTTAGGTGAAATAGTAGCACTGAAGAAGTTGAAAATGGAAAAAGAAAGGGAAGGGTTCCCCATAACTTCCCTACGAGAGATCAACATGTTGCTGAAAGCGAAGCATCCCAACATAGTCCATGTCAAGGTCAGCTGATAGCACAGACCAGCAGCAGCACAGACCAGCAGCTGTGTGTTAGTTACGTGTTGCCTCGTATGTTCCATTGTTTTTTTAATTTGTTTGTTTTGTTGTTGTTGTTTTTCCCTTAAATATATTATTACCTTTTCTCTTAAGCATGCTATTCCTAATGTTGGACAATGTTCTTGGTAGGTAAAGGGTGGAGTTAGAACTTTTACTGCAGTTTTTAGCATACTAGCTCCTGCCATGAAAAAAATACATTTCAAACTTTTTGCCACTTCACCTAATCTGAGTTGCAGACATGATACTATTATTTCAAATTAATATCTCCTGTTCCGTGTGTGTGTGTGTGTGTGTGTGCGTGCGTGCGTGCGTCCACAGGAGATTGTCGTCGGCAGCAACATGGACAAGATCTTCATAGTGATGGAGTATGTGGAGCATGACTTGAAGAACTTGATGGAGTCGATGGCTCAACCCTTTAGACCTGGGGAGGTCAAGACACTCACAATGCAGTTACTGAGTGCTGTAAACCATCTCCATGACAACTGGATACTCCACAGAGACCTGAAGGCATCCAACCTTCTTCTGAGCCACAAGGGGATCCTCAAGGTAAGACCTTGGAATGGTGTGTTGCTGTCTAGAGGAGATGTAGGTGAAATAGGAGTGGACATGAATGACTCTAATTGTAAAGCAGCTGTACTTGTACACACACACACATGTATATATATACAGTTCGTCCAGCTTAAAGAGTAGAAAGTACAGATCTCAAAACTTAGACTAGTTGCAATCACAATAAGCTTAGCCATACCTTTTTTGTGTTGTTAGATCCCAATCCACTCGAAACTAAGTCATATAAAACAGCATAAGTATAAGAACTACGCTATCTCCATAGACATTCCATACATTAAGCGCCATTTTTTTGACGTCACAAATTCGTCCGTCCTACGTCACAACTCGTAGTTAAACTTGAGCCGCGCCCTCACACGGCAGCTCCTATTCGGGAACTTCCCTTATTTAAGGGTGCCCTGCCACCGGAAACCGAGGCGCGTAACCGCAAATTGACTGTTTTTGCTATGTCTTTATATTTCTTTTTCTGTGTACTGTGGGCTTACTTTGTTGTTACAGGTAGAATGAGCACCAATAGAGGACTCCAGCAAGCCAAATTTGAAGAATGAAGACCCGCCTGGGACGGAGATACAGCTCTGCACACTGGCTACTATTCAGAGTTATTTCGAAGCGGCCGAAAGAGCTACTGCGCTCATTTTTCCCCCAGAGGTTGCCTGAGGGCTTCTTCGCAACTTTACAGAGCCATATTTCTAATATCTATATTCTTTTTTTTTGTAAACAGTAGAATTTCATGCCGTTTTACTCGTGCGTTATTCTAAAAAAACTCTCTGTAACTTTATTCTAAGGGGGGTATTTTGCTTGTGCGCAAAATTTGGATTCAATTCAGTGATCCAGTTCCACGAAATATCAATTTTTATTTTCAAGTTGACAACTGATTCGCAATTTCGCCCCGCCCCCCATAACGTTGAGAGCACCGCGAACACGCAATTTATTTGGTAAGATAATCAATTAACTTGTGACAGCTCTAAAAAGAGCCCATTTGTAAACAATAATAAGAAATACAAATGAGGCGTGAGATGGCAGTTGAAACTTTGGAAATAGTTAGTCCCTCGAGCAAAAGTGATGGCGTATTCCCGATGTTGCTTGGAGTTGGTTGCTCATTAGTGGGTGCGGGTAGTTCAGCACAAGATTTAGACTTGTAGGCGATAGGGCTGAAGAGTATAGCGGTAGCAATCCCGATGGAAAGAACTGAAGTGATGATGATGGAGTCTATACGCAGCGGAGTCTCAATACAAGGTTGGTGGAATTGTCGGAGCTGGTACCAGTCAGGGTGGAGTTGGTCATGGTTGAGACAGAGTTTTAAGCTGCACCAATGGCTTCACAAGTACAGCTTCATTCCCCTGCAAGTATAATAGAAGGATGTTATTCGAAATGACTGTCTCACACTAGTACACTACATACAAGTTATAGCTCAGAGACCGTTTGTGTCCACCTGCTTCGCGGTTTTTGGCGCCAAAGTTAATTGATTGTTTGCGTGGCTCAGTTACGGGCCATCTCCCGCGTTTTACCAGCGTGTCCAACATCCCCTGGTTTAGTTCACAAATGCGCAAGCGCAACACTCTGACATCACAAATACGTCGTCATTGAGATAAGAGCTTCCGCAAACGTCACAACTTACACCGAAAATACTAACACTCTCACAAAAGCATTTTTATTTCCCTTAATTTTCAAGATAGGGGTTTCAAATTCATATGGATTAAAATACAACTATTTAGGTATTTTATATTAAATTCCCAAGACACTTACTTCAAAATTGCAAAATTACCAGCTTAAAGCATTTGGGGAGTTTAGTTTTTTATAAAAAATGAAATTAAAAATAAGTAAAATAGTATTAAAATATAAAAATTTGGTATAAATCAAATTAATGAGCCATAGATTCAGTCTGCAAAATCTTTAGACACTCGAATTCAATTTACTCTTTTTCTGGCTTAAAAACATCAAAAATATCCTCCATTTATAGGGTCACTTCTTCTATCTATTACCACAGTTGTGACCACAAACCACAATTTTTTAAAACATAATCAATTTCAATATAATTAAATTGTGTGTGTGTGAAGTTTCAGCTTCCTGACATCAATCTGACTGCACATGTGTACATTTAAAGAACAATTAACAAAAACCAGAACTTTCTACTCTTTAAGCTGGACGAACTGTATATATGCACTAAAATAATGCAAATTCACTTACTGCTGCTAGCTGGTCACATGCACCTGGCAGAGCCAGGGTGCCTGTGCACTAGCAGGCACAGTGAGCTGTGCGAGCAAAGCTCCTGGAGCCGGGCTAGGAACTCGCAGGAGAACTGGCCTTTCCTCACAGCAAGTGGTGTGGGCACCAAGTCCCACCTGGACCATTGCTGTTTCATGAGAAAAGGCCTTGAGTTTGCACCCCAGCACCACACACACACACACACACACACACACAACCACTCGAACAGTGTAGATGGTAAATATTATAAAGAACAATTGATTGCTATCCACATTATTATTTCTTAGTACGTTACCTTTCTTTCTCCCTGTCTCCAACAGGTTGGTGATTTTGGTCTGGCCAGAGAGTACGGCTCTCCTTTGAAGCCCTACACACCTGTCGTGGTGACCTTGTGGTATCGATGTCCAGAGCTACTGCTGGGTGAGAAGGAGTACTCCACTGCAGTGGACATGTGGTCTGTCGGGTGCATATTTGCAGAGTTCATTCAGAAGGAGCCTTTCTTTAGGGGCAAGTCTGAGATAGACATGCTCAACCTCATCTTCAAGGTATGCTGTGTTATCTTTATGTTAAGATGTAGCAGTGAGACATTTTTAAAGATGTGATTTGTGTTGTGAGGCTTCTGTCTAGGAAATTTTGTTTTAGTGGGAAATTTTGGCAAGTTCACCAGCTTCTTATACTTAGTTAATTCAGCGAAGTGAGCTGAGCTGACTCTCTAATGAGTCCGCGATTGAGTTAGGTCTAGGAATTGTTTTTGTTCTTGCGTGGGCGTACGTGTGCACATTTTCTCCTACGCGCTTGCGCGGGCCGGGTAACCTTCTTAGCAACATTTTGTTTTGTTTACCCGCCCTATGAAGTAGCGATGCCCAGTGAAACAAATTCTGCGAAAGAGAGACAAAACGTTAGAAACGCTCGGTCAAGAGCTTTGAGGGCGTTAGAAACTCCAGAATAAAAATTAGTAAGGAGAGAGATAAGAAATGAAAAAGACAGGGCAAGGAGGGGGAGAGCTAAAACGAAACAGAAACCGGTAGCAAAGTAAAGAATCTTTCTTTTTGAAAAGCCATTAAATGTTCCTAATTTATTTATTAGACTATTCCTGAGGATTACGGTACCAGGAGCCTTCATCATAGAAAAAAGCTACCACTATTGTTTTCTCACTTTGACAGCATTTTGTAGCCACACCAAGCATGCATGGAATAGCTGCAATTACAGGGAACATGCATCGCTCGCTTCGTTATTTTGTGCTATTAGAGCGCATCACTAGTTACAGGGAGAAAGGAATTATTTCTGTCTAGAATGAAAATATATGATGTAATTAGGATTCAGCCTCTACAGCATTCTGCACTTTTGTAGCTGAGATAGAAGTTGATGGGGTAGATATCCCCCCCCCACACACACACACACACACTAGATTGAACCCTATCATCATAAATTCACGTTGCTTGTTGTATAGAGGTCAGTTTGATTTCTACACTTTGCAGGAATTGGGAACTCCAAGTGAGAAAATTTGGCCAGGATACAGCAAGCTACCTACTGTGGAAAAGGTATGATGATGATGATGATGATGGTGATGATGATGATTATGATGATGGTGGCTGCGATGGTGATAATTATGATGGTGATGATTATAAATGGTAGTGGTGAAACTGGTGATAGCTGAGCCAGTGGAACTTGTGAAGTCTACATATAAGTTCATATATATTTAGTTTTTGTTATGTGGGTTATATTGTATATGGGTGGAGTTTAGTTTGTTTTTGTTTTTTAAGTAAAGAAGCAGATTACAATATTTAGCAGTGGGATTTTCTCCACTTTCATCTACCCCAAGGTGTGGATTTAGACGCTGTATATCGCAAACTCCCAGCTTTCATCTTTCATGAGGCAGTTTTTCAAATACGTTATTGCCTAGCACAAAGTAGGTTTGGAAAGCATAGAAATAAGCCAGCCATAGCAACTGAACTTGTTTGGCAGTTATCTGATTTTGCCAAGTGTGCCAACATCCTTAAATTTACAATTATATTTTATTCACACTGGATTAATTTGTCTGAATCATTCTTTGTTTGTTTGTTTGTTTGTTTGTTTGTATTTGTTGCTCTCTGTGTGTACTTGGCAGTTGGTTGTATAGTCCATATTAGAAGCACCAAGGATTAGTTTGTTTCAATCAGTGTGTGTGTGTGTGTGTGTGTCCTGACAGGTCACCTTCACCAAGTATCCTTACAATGTCATGAGGAAGAGGTTTCCTGCCAACGTTCTGTCAGAGAATGGATTTGAGCTGCTGAACCGTTTCTTGACCTATGACCCCAAGAAGAGAGTGAATGCCTCAGAAGCCATGAAGCACCAGTACTTCAAGGTAAGCTCGGCTCCACGGGGAGAGGAAAGTGAGTTGTTGGTGCTCAGGGATATAGAAAGTGTGTGTGGTATGGTCAGGTGTGTGTGTGGATGTGTGTTGGGAGGTATGGTCAGGTGTGTGTGTGTGTGGATGTGTGTTGGGGAGTATGGTCACCACTGTCATTGTGTGTTACTAGGAGCCTCCCATGCCCATTCCTCCCTCTATGTTCCCTACATGGCCAGCGAAGAGTGAAAGGCCCAAAACTGCCAAGAAGAGGGAGAAGAGTCCAAAGCCTCCATCAGGAGGACAGAACAATATATTTGTAAGTGTCTGCTAGAAGATGTATACACGGCATCTCTGAATGATGCTTGGAAGGTGGATAATTGAAGTACTTTTATTAGTTATTTTATTTATTAATTTATTAATTGTAATACTGACTTAGTGCAAGTTTAGGGTGGCTATATTAAATATAGGATTTTTTTAATTGGCAGTTTTAAGTTGTGATTCGTCAATTGCTGTTAATTCAATCAGTTTATAAATTACACATTATGCATATTATTGTACCATTGTATTAAGTTTTATAGAGCAAAATGTTGTTGTTTTTAGAACAAAGATGATGAGAAGATAGGTGCTGGATTCAATCTGAAAATGGGCCCATGAGCTGAGGACTCACAATTAGTTTATCATTTCTCAAATTTTTTATTGACCAAAAAAACATTTGCATTCATGAATTAATTTAATGTCCAGAAAGACTATAAGTAGAGTAATATTGTCAACCTGAGGTGGGGATTCATAAAATATAAAATACAATGCAACCTCACTGAGCCTAACTATGGGCAGATGCAGAGTGAATGCAGTACTTAGCATGTTAATCCTGGTGTGGAAAGACTGTGTGTGCACCAACACAGTCAGCTATCAGCAAAGAAATACTGGGAGGGAGAGGTCATAGGTTCCAAGTGCCACGAAAGCTCCGTGGCAGTCACGGAATTTTACTTTATCAATCTGCCACGCACGGAAGTTCTGACTGCCTATTGTCTGCCACGGAAATTCATAGGTTCCTACTGTCACGGTGGCAGCCAAGGAAATTGGGCTTATCAATCTGCCATATACCGGAATTCCCCACAGGCCTATTGACTGTACGGAATTCCCCACAGGCCTATTGACTGTACGGAATTCCCCACAGGCCTATTGACTGTACGGAATTTCCCACCAAATGTAGTAGATTGTCTGCTGATAATTGATTATGTAACAAGTTGGTTGCCTCTGGCAGTCTGGGAAGCTGTAGCTATAAATTGGTGGCAACTGTAATTACCATACTGCATACTGTAACTTGCTCAAAACATTTACATTCATGCTTGCATGATGCATCAGATAGCAACTGACATGCCCCTGCAATCAGGCATGCATGCCATGTGCAGCTGAGTCAGCACATAGCTTGCAGTTCTGAACTTCTTTCTTCTTGCCTGCTTTTTGAGTGTTCAACTTCATGGCTGAGTCTGAGTCTACTCCACCCCCTGCTAAGAAAATCAAGAAAGTTAGACCTGCTCATTTTGATCCCTCCTGGTCACAGCTATTCAAAGGAATTGGAAAAAGCATAAAGGGTATATAGCTGTGACTAGGCTTCACTGTAATCAACTTAATAATCATATTATTATTACAGGTGACACATTTGCCCACTGCTCACTTTGCTGTTCAGATTTTGGTGTCTCATGGTGGTAAGCATGATGTACATGTTCACGTCAATGGTAAGCACCACAAGGAGGCAGCAAGTGCAGCTTCTTCAACATGTTCGGTGACATCTTTCTTCAAACCTCAGCATATATCACGTGTTACTGAAGCTGAAGCTAGGTGGGCTTTGTTTACCGCTAAACATAACCTATCATTTCTCACAAGTGATCATGCTACCAAACTGTTCAAAACAATGTTCCCGGATTCTGAAATAGCTAAGGCTTTTGCATGTGGTCACACTAAGACGGCAGCCATCATAAAAAAAGCTCTATCGCCTCACTTTCAGAAAAAGACAGTCACAAACTTGTCTAACCCCTTCTCACTACTAGTAGATGCCAGCCTTAGCCATGAAACACTAGTTCATTTATTTTCTATTAAGTTCAACGACACTTCTTGTTGCTTTGACACTGAACTTTCTGAAGAACTTATCGCAAAATGTAAGAAGGCTACTAGACTCTCCTTGAACAAGAAGTAGAATACAACTTTCATCTGACACGCACATGCATTAACAAATTATAATTATATTCATAGCCTTAATTAGTGGGTGTGGTTTAAATTAATTGGTGGGTGTGGCGTGCCACTGATTTTTTTCCTAGCAGGTTGGAACCTATGAGAGGTGCAAATGAAAAACATTTGACAAAAATTTCGCAATGCTTTTTCGTCAATATGTATGTACACAAAAAAAAAAAGTGAAGCAAGAGGAGTCTATAGGCGGCCTAACGACTTTTACCTACACACATGCTACTAGTCGGTATGCAAAAGGTCTGGTTAGCATCATCTTTGGACCTCTGATAAAGCATCGATAGATAACGATAAAGTCTCTTTAGAATGCATAACTAGAATAAAAACACAACCAGAAAAACGCATTATTTTATTGACGTTGCCGACCCTTTTCCAATCACCTGATCGATGGTCTGAGAATTTTAATTAGTTTGAGCAAAATGGCCAAAATTATCTTGTTATCTATTCTGGTATTACTGCCGGCTGTAGCTCCCGAGTGGATAAAAACTGGCGTACCTCACCCGCATCTGACCCGTAGGCTTACCTTCGCTATCAAGCAGCACAATGCTGAGTGGCTGAAAGAAAAGCTGAGAGCTGTATCCTACCCGGATTCCCCGCACTATGGCGACTACATGAATTTTGATGAAATTGCCAACCACGTTTATGGAAAGCCCGAGTCTAAAGCAGCACTTCTGGCGTTCCTAGCCTCCGCCGGAGTAGCTTCTTCCAATATCAAATTTACTCTGGGAAATGATTTTGCGGTTGTTAATTTGCCATCGCACCACGTGGAGGCTCTATTCTCCACCAAGCTCTACGAATTTAAGAATACAGAATGTGGAGACAGGAAAGGAGTATCCTCACTATCTAAAGTTGATTTGCCATCTCCTCTAAAAGGCCACATTGACTTTGTAACTGGAATTTACGGATTTCCCAAGTGTGAGGAATTAAAGGTCAAACGATATAACAGCTCCTTAAACCTTGGAGTGACCCCTGAAACCATTGCTGTAGATTACAACACCAGTAAATACACATCCACTAATCCATCCAACTCCCAAGGGATTGCAGCATTTCTCAAACAATACTTTGATCCCAAAGACCTGAGCATTTTTCAAAACAGGTACAATATCCCAGTGAAGCCAATTTCTAAGATTATTGGGAAGAACATTGATGATGATCCCGGAGCAGAGGCTAATCTTGACGTCCAATACATCAGTGCAACAGGGCGTGGCGTTGACACGTGGTTTGTGTCCATTTCAACGTACTCCAACGGTCATCAAGAAGACTTTGTCTCTTGGGTCACCACTCTCATTAATGACACAAGTGCCCCATGGGTCCATTCGGCAAGCTATGGCGACATTGAAAAGACCATCGACCCGGATTACCTTTCTCGCATGGACAGCGAATTCATGAAATTTGGGGTGTCCGGGCGCACGGTTTTGTTTGCTTCGGGGGATAGCGGAGTCGAGTGCAAGTTCAAGGGAGGCAGGGTGGTTTACACTCCCAACTGGCCGGCTAGCAGCCCTTATGTCACAACGGTTGGTGGCACTGAGACTACTTCAGAAGTGTGGAGCAGCAGTGGCGGTGGTTTCTCCAATTATTTCGGCACGCCCGACTACCAAAAGGATGTTGTCGAGGCTTATTTGGCTAACATTCCTGACAGTAAGGCGTTCAACAAGTCTGGGAGGGCGTACCCTGATGTTAGTGCGTTCTCCGTCAACTTCATGATCATCGACGATGGCATCAGCGTCCCGGTGGCCGGAACAAGTTGTGCTGCTCCCACTTTTGCGGGTATTGTTTCTAGCTTGAATGACGTCAGGCTTAACAAAGGGATGAAGACGCTGGGTTTCATGAATCCTCTCCTTTACCAAACGCTGAAAGGTAAAGGGTTCAATGATGTGAATAAAGGATCCAATGGCAGGGGAATCGACTGTAAAGGATTTTCTGCAGCATCCGGCTGGGACCCAGCTTCAGGATGGGGATCACCTAATTTTGGCCTTCTTATGAACCTAGTGTGATGTGATCATGTGACCTATTGCTATGCTTAAAAAGAATTTCTCCTTTTATACATGTCCTTTTTTTTTTTCTTTTCTTTTTTTTGTGTAAAAATCGTGTTAAAGAATTATTGTTCAAACAATGTTTTATTTACATGAAACATTTCCAAATGATTATATTTATTTTTAAAAAATTGAAATACCAGTGATCAACAAAATGGGTGTTGGGATTAAAATCAGGAGTCTTTCCAGTTTTTGTGCTCACCGTCTTCCACCTCAACATTCTGTAGTTCAGGAACAAGAGCATAAAGGAACACTTCCAGATGAGCGTAGAGAAGTTGCTTGTTGCCATCGAAGTCTTGCAGTAACTCAAATATCTTTCGCATGCCAATTTGACAATTTCTCTGCCCGAGTATAGTCTGAAGTGACTGTGGGCTGCACTTCAGGAACTTGGCCTCAGCTTCTTTCTTCGTTTTGGCTTTTTCTTCTTCACTTCTTGATATGGACGAAGGTGGGGGTTTCCCCCCCGGCCACATGGCGTCGCGAAAAGTTTCTAAGTAGAAGATGAGCATTGGCTCGGAAAATACCCAGTTCATGGTATCTTGGACTTCACGATCTATACTTTTACCGTATGTCAATTGCACCAATTCCACCAATTGCTTACGCAGAACGCTGCTGAATCGATCCAGCTCGAAAATTTCACTAAATAAAAGGTACATATATTCGGCAGTTGTGTCCTCTGGCTGACTTTCTTTCTGTGAGTGACCGAAAAGCTGCATCCCCGGAATTACAGAAGACAAACGGTTTCTTTTCTCTTGTAAGATGACTGGCTTTGTTGAGAGGTTGTCGGAAGCATGGCTGATGAAGTTGAAAACTTCTTCACATTCTTTAAGTCTGTCATCCTTCAAGATGTTACTGAGGTAAACTTGAAGTGCATTCCTATATTTCTGCCAGTACAAGGACTTGGCATCAGGTCGCTGAAATGGATTGAGCTTCTTCGGAAGTGGAGGAAATTGAAGATTCGGACAAATATGAACCACTTTTTCGTGCAACTGCTCAAACTCGGATAAATGCCGGCTGAGAGCCCAACCAGAACGACCCATCGATTGAGCGTCATCATCCACTGATCCGGTTTCACTATAAGAGTCTGAAAACCGTTGACTTTCAGGTCTGTGAACTACCAGAATAAATAGTGGGTTGCGGTCGTTGTTGTCGTCCTTAGAGAGATCGACAGAGTGGACCTCCACACTCCACTGGCCCACTGTGTCAAACCATTCCTCAGTGTGATCAATGTAGTGCTCCAGCTTCTTGATTTCCTCGCTGATCTGCGACTGATCTTTTTTTAGAGCACGCCTGCGCTGTGTGAGAGAGTGGGACTGGAATTTATCAGGCATCATCATCAGCTCGTTCTCCTTGTCCTCCAGTTGAAGCTTCAGAGACTTCAGCTTTTTCTTGTGGTGATTATCGTCCGATGAATTTGAAATATTGTCCATGGAATTGAACGCATTGTCCAACCCACCTTGCTGCATTAGTTCCCTGTAATGCTCACTCCATAAAAAACTGGAGTAGAATTGCATGTCAATTTCATGGTAGACCCAACGCTGAAGTTTAGCAACCTCGGCAAGCACCACATCAGTGTCAGACCTCCTTCCTGCCAGGAACTCCTCAATAACGACTCGACTTTCGTCTTCCATAAAAATTACTTCGGGGCACATTGGAGCTAGGTAATCGTCGTAAAGTTTCTTGAGGCTAGAACCAATGGGGACAAACTCATCTTTCTTCATGGACTCGACAGCAGTCCAGAAGCACAGCAAGTGGGAGCTGTTGCATTCTTCCAAGAATCGGAGCAAGTAGGACCTGGCCACTTCGTTCTTCATGATGGTAGCAAACGGTATTCCAAGTGGCTTCTCGTTTTCAGTGGCATAAGAGCTATTAATTATGGGTGTGGCTTCCTCTTCAAATTCTTCCCCACCTTGCTTCCTAAGCTGTCTGTCGCAGCTGGTCTTGGCAGTCCCCAGCTGCCGGATATAAAGTTCAAGGTCGCGTCCCATGAGAACTTTGACCTTTTCTGCTGGAATCGGAATGGAGAATTGATTTACTTGAAGACCAGTGGTATGGGAATGCTTCATCTTATAGATGGCTTTGGCATGAATAATGTCTTTGATGATCTCTTGCCGAAGCGCCTGCAATTCCTCTACATCCTCGCACTTTTTGATTTGATTCATGAAATCTTCAAAGTCTTTGTATTTGTACATCATGACCTTCTGCCTCTTACTTTTCTCCATAGCTTCTTCCCTCTTGGTAAGATGAGATAGTATTTTGAGGTTGATGTAGTCTGGCTCGCATATCATGTCAATGGTCGGTTTCAAAATCTGGCACACCATAAACTCCCGAGCTAGCACTCGCACAGGGGTACACTCCAGGACGTCCCTCGGCATTGCGGTGCACATGAGCACCTCACACGCCTGGCGAAGGAAATTGAGCTCAAACTCGGGCTTTTCCAAGTAAGGGAATCGCACCAAGTTGGGGAATTTGTCCTGCGGCACTTGGTCACAGTAGTGGATTCCTCTGTAGTTTTCAAAATGGATACGCAAAACTTGGACAATGTCCTGAGTGACTAGTTTGAGGGTGTCGATTTGACCAATCCTCTGCAACAGGTTCTGGAGGACCTTCCATATCACTGGGTCAATGCTCTTAAAGAATGGCTTGTGATCTGACGCCACGAGGTTGTAGGTAGGAATGACATTATACTTTAGAGTGAGGTCAACTATCTGCCTCAAACAGTCATCAATTCTTGGTGAAAGCAGTTTAGGCTTCAGTGTTGGAGGGGGGTAGGGTTTAATCCTAGATAGGGGGACTTTAAGGCATGGGTCAAACGGAGGGTTGAAGGAGTCTCTGTCCCTCCTTTGGTAAGGTCCTGGGTGATAAACTACAGCCAAGGCAACACCGAACAAGCAGGCCAGGACTAGAAATATAAAGTAGATGAGGATCGGGAGCACGTGATATATGAGGACGATGGAGAATAGACAGAAGAATATATGGAGCTTCCAATTCTGCATCAACTCCTGGTAGCCCATGGCTGGCTATGGCGCTTTTAGCAACTCCTCAGATGATATTCAAGACTACAAGTTTAATGGGTGGAGTCTTTCGTGAGTGGGCGGGGTTTATGCGAGTGGGCGGAGTAATAGGGAGGAGCTAATAGATTTGTAAACTGAAAGTGTAACATTTACAAGAAGGCGGTGTAGAAAAATAAAGGTTGAACTTGAGATGGCAATGAAAGCTGAAGCTACGAGGTGTGCTAGGCATTTCAGGGCTGAGTACGCAGACACTATGTGTAGAATAGGAGAAGTTCTTCTTTCAATATCTAGTGCCACGTTGACTCTCATAACCTTTGGAACAGCGTATTGGGTAGAGGCGACAAAGGAGAATGAAAATGACCTTGTGTATCATGCTGGCTTGTGGCAGAACTGTAGTATTTCAGACACCGTCAGTTGCAAAAGGCGACCTATATCTGGCCAAGGTAATGTGTGTTCACAGTTAGAATTACCTTTGAGTTTCATTTAACTTCTCCATTTTATAGCCTATTTGATAGCGTCTCGTTTGTTCATGACATTGGCTCTCATATCTTGTGGTCTGTCAGCTCTACTGAGTCTTGTGGGACTGTTGCAACACAGATACAAGTGGCTGTTTGCAGCTACTGGAGCTTATGCAGCTCAAGGTAACGCAACTCTGTAATATTTCAGCAATTCTGTCGTTCTCAGCTAAAATAACATGGCAAATTTTTCTCTGTTTAAACAGCCAATGTGAAAAATATAACTTGACTGACCTGGGCTTCATTTAGGAATTAATCTAAGAGGGGGCGAGATTAAGCTTGTGTTATCTCAAGGGGGCCACAACTTTCATATGTAATTAATGTAGAACAGGAGCTGGGCTTCAATTACCAAGACAATAATTAGAATAGAGCAGATATAAAAATTATGATTTAAGCATTTGCAAGAACTTTCATTATTCACTTTTTAACTTAAAAATTTTGCTTACAAGCAGAGAAAAACTCACAAACTTCCACACACAAGCACTACCACACTGCGACTTTGTAGCGAAGAAGGTAGCCTAATCAGTATTCTGTGCTAAGCTCAGTTTTAAAGTTTTGTGTGTGTGCAATTAGCTCATGAATTATTCAATGATACGGCCTACAGTGTCATGCAGAGACTATAACTTCCTTGGCCAGAGGTTGTCATGACAATGGGTTAGAATGTAGTGGCAGACTGAGTAGAAGAAGAATATTTGATTTCCTGTGAGCCAGAGATAAGTTTTGCAGTGATCACCATGTGGTATATAACAGTGATGACCATTTCCAGTTTTGACAAGAGCAACCGGCCATAGAATCATGCTCTTCGAAATCGGTGTAAAAAAAATTATCAAAACAAGAGAGACGGTTTCATATGGTATAGATCATTAGAATAGTCTTATTTTATACACAATTTACTGTTTAGTTTTATGCATTAGAGTCTATAGGTTGTACGTAACGGCACTATTTCTAATTTAATATTAGTCTGTATTAGTAGAAGGAAATTGGTGAATGTGTACAACAGGATTGAAGTGGGAAATTTAAAACTACAGAATATGAAACCTTTTCCAAGTTTGAAAGGAGTCTAAGATTGTTACATAAGAACTATCAAACTCGTAAGACAAGCAAGCATTGAACATCCTACAAGGAGGGCGTGGCTCACTTTCCTCACTTGCCAGTTAGTAAAATTTAAAGTAACTAATTAGAGTTGTGGGTGGAAGTGCAGGATGTTTACAGTTTCATAATTGATACTGTGCCTCGAGCTAGAGCATAAAATGTGACTACTGTTGTTTACTAGCGGAGCGAGTGGACTGGGTGTAACATTGCTCACCGTCAAGCTCTAATCTTAGACACAAATTATGTCATTATGTATGAGACCGAGTGTGTGTGTGTGTGTGCATATGTGCATAAGTATGTCCGCTCATGTGTGTTGTTTGCACATGTGTGTGCATATTAAGTAAGGGTGTGTGTGTGTGTGTGTGAGTATGTATGCATGTGTGTGTTTTCTTTGTGCCTACCTGTGAAGTTGGATCCTCACAGAATCCTCCAGACTGGCCACCTGCTCTCTAGTTGCTTAACCTCTGTGGATAAACCTTGTTGCATTGTATTCCACTAGTTAGCAAGTGAAGCGAGACAGTATTGGATACAGTTATTAGATGTATTTAAGGAAAACTCAGGTGTTATCTATATAATAATACGCTTGTCTCAGTAGCCATGATAACAATGACTATAATGTATGTATGCATTCATGAATATTTCCTGAGCTGAATATACCTTTAAGTGTCGTCAAATGGTTTGGTAGAGTGTCAATATTAATAATAATGACGGTTGTGTGTGTGTGTGTGTGTGTGTGTGTGTGTGTGTGTGTGTAAAGCTGTGCTGGGTTGGTGAAGACAGTGGTGTATGTATAGATGAGTTGGCTTGGTAAAATGACTTCAGTAGTGGGCTAAGGAGAAAAAAGGCAGACTGACCAAACTAACCAAGTGATAGAGGGGTAAAATATCTTATTGTAAAAGTTAGTACTTAAGCTGTTTGATGTTCAAGATGTGTAAAAATTACTAGGAGCTAGAGCATTAACTTCAGGTAAATTAAGTTAATTTATTAATATAGTGGTTAATTGTAATGAATAACAGGGCCCTTCTCACATCTGCAATTACTGTTTGGTAATTGAATGTGTAGCACTTTATTTGTGCATTATGTCAGATTAAGTGATTGTTTTTTTTTTGTTTTTTTTTGTTTTTTTTTTGTAATCACGATTTTCAATATTTAATTTACTGATAATACCGCCTCAAAAAATATTTTTTAAGATTGATATTTGAAAAAGGTTGAGGTTTATGGGGTGGTAATTGCATCAAAAACTGGTAAAGTTTGGAGTGTTTATGATCTGTGGAGACGTTGTCCACATACATGTAGACATACATACTTGTATACAATGGTGGATCTCTCCTTAGACTATCCTTTACCTTAATCTCAACTGTAATGGCATTGTAGCTCCATTGGTGGCATCACATGCTTTTGTTTCTCTGTTTAATGTCCAGCTGTCTTCTCTCTTCTTGGCTTGTCTTCTTTCTCTCCTGGTTTCAAGCAAGGGCTGGAGAAGAACATACATCTGCAATCGGGCTGGTCGTACAGTGTGGGCTGGATCACCATGGTGATCTCCATCATATGTGCCATCTACTTTGCCATTGTTGGCATCTACGGATTCAAGAACGGCACTGGAGTAGAGAGGGCGGGGTCTCGATCGTATGCCCCTCTTGCCCAGCTGGAGTCTGCAGACTCTAGTGATGACTACGATGATGATTTATGAACAACTGCACACATTTTCTTTTGGTCAGTTATTTTGCATTGTCATTTCAATCCTTCACACCTCAGCCTTTTTTATGTGATATTCACTTTGTTGTTGTTCCGAACAAGATGACACCTTACCCAATAGTTTTGTCTGATTCTGAATGTGTGCCCCAAAATAATATAGTAAAACCCTTTACCCAATACAGTTGAGAGTAGCAGTGGTGTAAATGGAATATTTACATTTTTTAGTTGCCTGACATCCATAGTAGCTTATCCTAGACTTTCTGTAAACATTAAGATGGCACCAAAACTATAAGTTCAATGAAGATATTGATTTGGAGCTTCTGCTTCATAGATGCTGACTGTTGCTCTGCAGGATATATCAAACAGCAAATAGCTATGTGCCACTACTGTTTATATCCATAGAAAGTTCAAACTTCAGAAGAGACCCTGAGGAGGACTTAAGCAAGAATTTATTGGCTATGTAAACAGAGAAAGCTTACATGAGTATTTTGTAAATGTAGTAATACTATATTCCTTCAATCACGTCCAATGCAGTATGGATGAAATAGAAACATGTTGGATGCAAGTTTATTGGCATTGCGTGCCTAGCTATACTGTATGACTGAATTCACTCCAATAACAATTCACTCCAATAACAATTGTATTTTCATTGTACAACTCAAGTAATATGCAGCAATAACAAACTTCTACACGTTCTATTGGCAGTTACTACAAAGACAGCACAAGACATAGCTAGTAAAATCAACAAATATGAGTTTTGGTCTTTAATTTTTTGGTTCATGAACCCTAAAAACAATACATATAGAAGGTATCTTGTAAAAATTTTTTTTCCCTTTCATCATCAACTCGATAGTAATTTATCTGTACAACTTCATAAAGAATAAAGAAACATACCTTAGCCCACAAGATTCCACAGTTTGTCCTTAACCGAGTGCTGGTGAGAACGATGAACTCTGCTTCGATCTTGAAGGTATTCCAGACTCATCATCTTTTCCATCTTCAAGTTATCAGCACCAGACTTCAGTAGCAGCTTCTGCGTCTTGTCAACTATGCTGCTGATTTTATTGCAAGCTTTGGAAACTTTGGAATGCTTCACTGTCGACTTTCTCTTGTTGAGCTCCTTTTTGATGAGCTTCATCCCACGCAGGACCACTTCAGCATTTTTTAAATAGGCCTCAGTGTTGCTGCTGATATCTTCATATACATCTTGCATTCGATTCACCTCTCCCGTGAAGCTGAACACCTCGTCAGCTATTTCCCAGGCCAAGGTTATCATGGACAATTCTTGCTTGCTGATGACCTTCTTATTGGGGAGGTAGAACACGAGGTCGCTTGTGGGGTATTCCCCTTCAGATTCGGTGCTGGCCTTGATCAGGTTTAGCTTTGAAGAAAGGGGAATCCCGTACAGAGTGGCCAGAAACACCTGGCCGTACTTGCTGGCTAGTGGTATGTCGCTGGAGGAGGTTGAGAGGTGGGTGTCGTCTAAGCTCATGGCAACCATGTTTCCTCCGATGCCATCTATTTCAAGGAATTTGGACGACTTGAGGAGAGGAATTTCTCGATAGTCGACTTGTCCATATGAATATTTGAACAATCCTGCTGACTCAACAGACAAATTTCTAGAGAACAGCACGGGAACTTGGAAAGGATTCATCTTCTCATGCTTCTTTATAAACTTTTTCTCCCACTTAGCATAAAATGGAGGGACCTTGGTGACATTAGGTTTCGTCAGGTGTTTCCCCCCATAACTATTTTCTGGAATCTCTACCTGCTTCCCTGCAAAGGCAAGATGTTTCAGTATGATTTTACCGTCATGCTCTGTCATTCCGTGGGGAGCCTCAGGCATGAAGGCAATTAAACTGGACCCTAGCTCACTCAGGGTTTGGGAAGCGTAGTCGTCGCCATGAAAATGCTTGGCTATGTCTATCCCATTGAGTAGCCTCAGGTTAAAGTGAGGGTAAAGTATCATCTTTCCTGCGTACCGCCCTTGCCAAGAGTTCGTGTGGCGTGTATTCGTACGACCATCCAAGGACATGCCATTGTAGCGTGTTGTATCCCAAAAGTCGACAGAAATATGGAGAAGTTCAAGAATGTGCTGCCAGAGAACAAACTCCTGACGGCTAATGGCTTCACTGGTGACTAACAACACGTCAGCAGCTGGTTTTTGCGAGTTGTACACAGGGCTGACGCGAATCTCTTGGGGCTGATACTCAATGAGCTTCTCGCGAAGGTAGAGGTCAGCCTGCCACTTGCAGCGATCAAATAACTCTGCCCGATTCTCCATCTGCACCATAATCCTAATAGTAACTTTACAGTAGGGCTGCAATTCGAACACTTCAACGAACATACTGTCGCGAATTTTGGGATTGTACGTGACTGCATACGGGAGAATGTCATCCTTGTTTTCGGCCACACCCAGTGGTAATATTCTGGAATCGAAGTGAAGTTGAAGAGTGACTTTACCACCGCTACCTTCACAGCTTCCATATGTAATACTGGACACGTTGGTTATATCAACAGCAATGCTGCCAATCTCTCCTCTGCCCATATTTTCTGGCCTGTAGAGATTAGAGATCTGAACTGGATACTGCACTTGCAATTCTTGTGTGTAGTATGAGTTGTGGAATGGTCTTCCCAAAATTTCAACTCTGGGATGAAATGTTGCAGTTTTGAAGTACTTCATGGGCTGAGTTGGTGGTGGCACGTCATTGATGCGGCCGTGGAATTCGAACGGAATGGTATATTGCATCCCAGCACTGATAGAACCTTCAGGTATTTCAAAGCGAGTAGGTTCAAATGTGATACCATCTGAGTTAGGCATGAATGCAGAAGCCCCAAATGGGAGATCCAAACCTCCAGAGTTGTGGACAACTATCCCCGACACCGTTATCCTCTCATTGGGCTCAAATATTCCGCTGTTGCGAGCAGAGATAACGGAAAGATGTGTGACTATGGCGTCATACCTTGTGTTGGACTGCTGTAGTATTGTGCTGTCATAGGGAGACCACACTACCCACAGCATGCCACCACACTGGCCTTCTTGGCCCTTCCTGCTGGCCCTACCGTTGGGGCCACTCCTTCCAGCATACCCACCCCTCCCACCTGTGCCATTGTTACCACCGGGAGTGTGGCGGGTGTATTGGACTCCATCCCTGTAATAATAAGAGGTTTGGCCTGGCCCACCATGGCCACCCCTCCCACCATTGCCACCGTTACCTCCAGCTCCACCTTTCCCCCCAGGGGATTCGTCTCCAGGTTTTCCCGGAGTGCAGTCTGTCTCCACCAGCATTAACAGCCTTGGGTCACTCGCTTGGACCAAGCACCTCCCACCACTGCCAGCATTTCCTCCATCACCTGCATCACCACCACGTCCACCATCCCCTCCATCACCACCATCTCCTCCATCCCCACCATTCTGACCCGTGGAGAAGCTGTCAGTCCCGTTTCCCCCGTTCCCTCCTCTACCTCCTGCTCCTCCTTGCCCGCCAGCTCCTCCCTTGCCGCCATCACCACCCTGGCAGTCCACCAGCAGAATGTGCTCTGAGTGCACTCCACCAAGGTCTGCTCTTGAATTCACCGATCCTGTGAGGGTGAGGTCTTCCGGTGTGCCATCTAAGATAACAATAACATCTCCGCCCCTGTTTCCATCTATTCCTCGCTCTCCATTGCCCGCACCGCTGCCATCCTGTCCGCGGTGACCTCCACGAGCGTGGCTACTGCCAAATATTATTGCTCCACCCTTGCCATGTGTTCCGCCTTCTCCTTTAAGTCCTGGAGCACCATCAGCCCCAGGGCGCCCGGGTTGGCCTCGGGCAGTCAGGGTGAAGCCCACAGGGAGTGACCTTGCCCTCTGAGCGGCCTCTTTGACCAATGTTGGCTTAACATCATCAGCATCTGGAGGTATATTGGGTGAAATCAAGTCACCATAGTAGTGCATCTGATGCTGCACAGGTGGGTAATATGGTTTCTGAGAGCGGAAGTCTTGCAAAATGACTTGCTTGTTGTTGTGATCCAAGAAGATGCTCTGCTTGAGAGTTGGATCAAATACCTCCTGCATACCATTGAAAAGGTCCACCTCTTTACCATACCCAATGCTATAGAGATAGTAAGGTCTGGCAACAGGTTTCCTTGGGTCCCAAATAGTATCACTTTCAAGTCTTCTCTGGCTTTTGGAAAGAGAAGCTTCTGCTTTATATATAGGGAAAGGAAGACCTGGGAACTGTCTTTCTTTGACCAAGTCCTCTGAAAGAGAGATGCCTGAAAACATGTCATAGTAGAAAGCTACAGGTAGCTGGCCGAGGGCATCTTCATAGGCCCTGATCTTACCATCTGATGGATGAGCAAACACTGGACCAGCTGCAGCCATCACTCCTACCACCTGTTGTGTGAAGACTTCATCTACTTCCCCTTCGTTTTCTTCAGGAATATCGCCATTGTCCCACTTTCCCTTTGTAGACTCAATAGTGACATTACCATCGGCACCTTTGCTTGAGAACAGGCCAGCACCCACACCCCCTAAACTGGCCATGAAGTTACGCATGTGGACAATGTTGTCGGCTCGAAAACGGCTCAATTCGCTCTTTTTGTTTTTTGTTGTTGTTTTGACTAAGCGGAAAGCCATGAAGTCTTCACTGGTGGGATCCTCTGAGATCGCCTCAACTTCAATGGGCTCATCGCATGAAATAGAATGCAAGAATTTTGACCTTTTGGATTTTCCAGTTTTGTGGATGTCTGTTGATCCTGTGCCTAAAGAGTAAGATAATATAAATATTCATAAGTTTTGCTACATGTTCTGTAGTGCAGTATTTCCAGTTGCTGTGGGCAAAGATCTAGAAGAAATGAAATACTTATCATAAGGTGCTGGATATTTTCAATTCATAAGAGCTACTATTAAGTCTGCCTTGATAATGTAAGTATCCCAAGCAATCAATTTATGACCACAATTATCTCCCTGATCATACATCTTACCTGTATAGGCACTAGGATATTAAGATTACTCTGGTGTGAGCCATAACGAATATCAGAACTACTCATATATTGATATCCTGGCCGGACTATCCAGATAATCAGCTATTACAGACTTCCTGCAGAGTTTGTGTAATTTTTTTAGTAGCCTAGCTTTTTTTTTTAATTCCCCGTTCTCCTACCCTGCCCCAGAATTATCAACCTTAGTTACCAGCCACAACATATCCAGCTCATTAGACCAATTTGGACGGATAAAATATTTGGATATTCGGACATTGTTTCAAGCTCTAGTTGTTCTACAAAGTTACAAGAGCAGAAAGTTATTGCTAGTATTAACACTATAGTATAAACAACTAGACTTTGCTCAAACCAGTTATCTATTCTTATTACGAAATAGTGAACGGTTGTCTAATATTTCACACAATTTCCGATTAGCTTTTGTTTGTTTTAGGTCTACTTAACTGATAGCCAGTTCAGCGTAAAGAAGCTCACACCTGGCTGAGAGACTAGTGTAGCAGTTTATTTTGAAATCAAAATAACTACCTTCAGATTCTTGACAGTTATTCCCAAATCTTTAACTTCTGACATGACCAACAAGTAATAATGGTTAGGTAATTTGGGAAGAATAGTTGGTATACTATATGCAAAGAAAGCTCACAATACTCAGAAGCGCACAAAAGAAAGACAAATAAATCTTAGCTCACATTTACTCCACTGATTTTTTGTCATGGGGTATAATAGATCAATAATTGATAGTATCAAGTGTTGTATATGCTATCGTAGTTGGTGATTAAAAAATACTGTCTGTAATGATAAGCACTCCTTCCTAATTTCGACAAAGTTATTAGAATTGTAAGCCCTCAATTTTTTTCCTTAAAATTTTCCGAGTACGCATCACATCATTATAGTAATAGTTACAAGGCACAAGCAGACATCGGTGCTATAGATGTGACTTCAGTGTAGTGACCTCAAATAAATACTGTAACTTATACACAACTTCACTACATTTGGGTCCCGGACCTCTTATGAACAGCAGATGCAGTGATTTACTTTCTGTAAGATTATAGCATTATATATTAAGTATCAACTATGGAAGCATTGCAGTACCATTTAATTTAATTAGAGGAGAGTTTATCTAATCAAGTACACTGCAGCCAATGAAATATTTAGGTACATTATAAAATAGTTTGAGAAGCATTATCCCAGAGGCTACCAGTTTATAAGAACGACAGACAACAAAAGGACAGAGTGCAGTAGCTTCCGTGTAACTTACACAAACTTTGAGGTGTGTGCAATTCTTCCATACAATAACAAGAGCACAAAATGTCATGTAGGAACTGAGACAGTTGGCACTAAAATACATTTTTAAGTGTTTGTGAAAGCATCGCAGATCTCATAGCCTGAGTTAAGTGTACCTTTTACTAGTCACTAAGTATCAATGATTCTTTTTTCAGTACTGTACAATGTAAATGTAACACACTATAATGCTTGGGATTAGTAGCTAAAAACAAAACAAAACAAAAAAGCAACAACTTAATTTTAAGCAATTCTCTATAATTGAAAACAAAACTGCTCGTTGAAAACAACAACAGAAACAAAATGTAGTGTACTGCACAACTGCTGTACTAGCACACATTCAATTTTAGGTAATTGGTCCCTTTTAAAAAATACAAATGAGCACTTTATTTACTTTTCCACGCAAACAACACACATTTCCAATGTTTCTATACTTAGTAAATTACTGTTGCTCTGAATCTGAAGTCTTTTTTGTCTCACACACACAAACACTTTCTCTGGTGCCAGTGTTGTTGTTGTTTTTTTCTTAGCTAGATAGTGGCTTTAGTAACACATACCGAAAATGCTAATTTCTGCTACAGCAAATAAGTAGCTCTAAAAGTTATTGAAATAAGAATTAGAGATACCAACAAGTGTGATATAAAATGCTTGAGACCAATAAACTTACCACCCTTATTTTGAAGTCGAGTTTATTTGTTTAGTGTTGTCAAGGTAACAATGCATCATCACAAGAAGCCTCTGATCACCATCCACCCAAATGCATGTGGTTAAACCAGGGCAACTATCAGATCCCACCTTCTGAGTAGTCAGTGTTTGTTATCTACTGCATCAGTCCAGTGGGAATCAATTGCTAGGTGTTTTCAAGTACTCCAAGTTTTTTGTTGACACTCTGCTGGTAGTTGCACCCAGTTTAGTCTGGGCAATTTCCCTCCCAATTTATAAGTTCTCCCACTTTTCTTCCAATAATAATTCTCCCATTTAATCCCTTCCCCTAGCAGTCACACAATTCAGTCTAATAGCAATACAATTTCAACTGCATAGCTAAAGTACAATTTGTAATATACTTTCGATATAATATATCATATTATGGTAGCTTATGTTATTATGGCACCTCCAGGAGCTTTCTCAGGATTGATGAAAATTACCCATCCCCAGTTGTTGTTGTTTTTTGTTCTTGTGCTTAGTATATTCTGGTCCATTAAACTTGTACTATAATTATAGCTATATATGGTAGCTTTCTAGCTTTCTATTAGCAATATAACAGTTCAATATGTAGAGTTGTGAGTTACCTTTTAGAATCATTTAACCAGACGAACATTATATTTACAGACAAGAACACTACTATCTAAAATCAGGCATTCTGTTGTTTTGGTTTTTACATTTCTTAATCATTCTATAAACATTTCACTGAAAGTTGATAGTTGTGGTTAGTTCTGTAAAGAAACAAACTATTCAGGAATTATCACGTATTACACCCTTCTATTACATTTGAATGCCTTATTAGCTACTAAATTGGGACACATGACAGGTAAAATAATTTCATTTTTAGCTGCCTCTACGTATGTGCATATACTCTTCCCCCACCCCCACCCCCGCCCACTCCCATTACGACATTGCGCAAGCGTGTACTTCTGAAGCCATACACAATTCAAGCCTTGGGAATGGTAGATAAACAAGATTACATGAAATATGATGAGACTCTTGTTTAGTTCATGTCATATTCATGTAATCATGTATATCTACCATTCCCAAGGCTTGAATTGTGTATGGCTTCAGAAGTAATCAATGACATTTACTCAATATGCAGCTAACAGCTAGTTCACCAACTGTCTTTATGGCTATACAAAAAAAAAAAGACAAAAGAGAGGAAGGGTAATCAAATAAAGGGAAAGGTAGGAAAAAATTTTAAAAAGCCAGGGAAATAAAAGAGTGAAATTGCCAGGAAAATGCAAGAACTTTTATAGGGAATTGTAAGGCAACTAAACAAATAGAACAGAAACTCAACTTCGAGAGGTTTAGTGTGTGCAACTTTGTCACTGTGCTTATTTAATTTTACCAGTTGAAGATGGGGGAAGGGCAGGGGACAGAATGTTTGGGTTCTCTTTACCTGAATCTATGACTCTAGAATTCGGTTGATTCACTTGATGGTTATAAATTTCATAAATGTAGTTTTGGATTACTTGCTCTTTCTTAAGCATAACTTCAAAGAATATGCTTATGTAGAAATAAAACAAATACATCTTACCAATTGATGCCATGTGTGTGTGTGTGTGTGTGTTTGCGTGTAGTCAGTCTGAGTAGTTGTGGGATCCAGATCTGCACTGGAGATACCCCATTATAGTCATTTCACAGGTGGTACACACAAACCAGACAACCACAACATTTACAGGTGCATTATGAATTCTTGGTGCAGTAAGTACACACCTGAAGATGATAATGGATGGTAAAACAATTATTAGTATCTCCCAACTTCTTCAACAGTCTGTGCTAATACATTCTCATTCATTAAATAAATCATGTTATTTACATGGAATGCAATAGCCAGCATTCAGGTATGGGAGTAAGCTTTAAGTATATAAGAACAAGTGTATACGAGGTTGTATTATGAGGAAGGATAGACATAACCTTTAACTAGATGTGACCTTTAATGTTCTCATTCTCTTCATCGTTCCACATAATCTGCTAAATGAATTATAGACAAAACACACCACCGCTCCCTGGAAAATACTGTGTATTCAGATGTCCAAGCTGATTAGGTTGAGATATAGCTTGATTGCATTTAAGTGGCAAACTGAAAATACACTCAAACAGTCCCACCTTGTCTTAATTCTAAGGGTTGGTCCTGCAGTGTATAATAAAAAATCACATTGTCAACTGGACTGCAGACTAAATTGAGAAAGCTGTACATACTTCCATCTACAGGAGAGGAATTGAATGCACTTGCATTTGGTTCCTCTTTATAGCAGCTACATACATAATTTGATTTGCAGTGTATTGTTGACTCAGGGTTGAATGAAACAATACAGCTTCCAGTCATGTACTCCACCAGGTGAAGCACAGGGTGTGGCTTACTTAGTCTTTTAGCAAGCGACTTAAGAAGTTAAAAAATAACATCAAATGACAGATGGTGAGATATGGACAAGTTGTAATTGCAGAAGACATAATGCTGTCAGAAATGTCTGTTTGCGGACTATACTAAACTATATCTACTACTAATTTAAGTTGAAAATATTGAATTTATTAACTTATACTGTTAGGTAGTTCTTCTTAATGGCACTTTAGTGTTAAGTCCTGGATACAAAAGCTAAACACCGCTACCATTTTATTACATTTAGTATGCTTACAGTCATCGTTACTTTTAAAATAAATTTACAGCAAAAACAAAACAAAAAAACAACAACAACAACAAAAAAAAACTACCTGCAATAGGTCATTGCATAATTTGGTCAAATGTTTTAAACAGTGGCAATGCACAGACGAGAAAAGTATATAGACAGCAGGTTTTAACTTCGTTTGTCCACCTCGTAAATTCCACTCTAACAAACACTTGCAGCATTGATACATAGCTAATTGTTGTAATAGTAAAACGGATTATAGACAAACCATAACTTAGCTCCGCAACGTAAAGGCATTATTACATATAACAGTCATACTGCATCTGTGGAATAAATGTTGCAAATATATCAACAAAAAAAATTTCTTGGCTTTTTTTTGCTTTCGTTTTACTTTACCAGCCATAATTTGGCTTTTTAAAAATCACTAGCCCTTAATGGTGTAAAATGTGTTATTGGTTACTTGAGTTGGGAATGGTGAAATGATAGATGTGGTAGCTAGATAGGTCTCCACCACCTGCTACTACCTTCAATTCACAACCACTGACTGGCCCACATACATACACTAAGTATAAAGTATTGGAGTGACATAGTACCACCTTCTATAGCTTGTTCATGTGCCCCTTCTTCTCTGAAGTCAATTCTACAGGATTGTACTCACTAGCACTAATAAAGAAACTTAAGAAATAAGTGTTATTTCAACACTACACTTCAATCACTTATTGGTTACGGCAAACGTAAATCAATCAGAATTAGAGATGTAGATGGCATTCAGGAATAATGTGCCTCCAAAGCCACACCCCCTATTTTGTTTTTGTTTTCATCATGACTTCCTGTGATCTTGCAAATACCTGCATTTGTTGTTTAGCCTTGGGCTATAGGGAGTTCTCCAGTGCACAAATGTGTGCACAGATGCCATTTAGGGAATCAATCTATTTTCTTCAATACATTCATAAATATTGCTAGTTATTTTTGGTAGCTAGCTATAGTCATAGCTGCAACACTTGTTTTATTATTACTGCTAGAACACAAAGAGACAAAGAGAGTCTCATGTAGGGTCTCAAAGAAAATAGCAGATGGAAAGTAATCAATCTTTTCCCAATAGCTAGCTGTTAATCCAATGTTTCCTTTCTTTTGTTTATAGCTACTTTAGTCGGATTAAAATTACTAAACACAAATAGCTATAGCTAAATCGGTAAATTGTTGTTGCATTGCTCAGACCCTTATTTACTTATGAGTCATAACCTTATGCTTACTGAGCTGCAAAATTCTTTAATAATTATTGTCCTTGACTAAATAGTCTACTCTGCACGCTCACCTGGTTTTACACTGACAAGTTCTTTCTTCCATCTCTTTAGTACTTTCGTCCTTCTCATTAGATACCCACTGCATTCCTGGAATTGCCCTTCTCTCAGATTAGGCGCTGAAAAAGATCTTTCATATTTTTTAGCCATACTGTAGCTGCGACCCAGCTATTATAGGTTGCGGGGTTGACTACTCGTACCTGCGGTTCCCCTCTAATTTAAACGGCAATCAAGCGCCAAATGACCGGAAGATAGCCACCTCCCGCGCAATCATTTTCGTTTAGATAGTGCATTAGCGTAGAATTGATGTGACTACTAGCTACTTAGCTAAGACTACAATTATTTTACTTTTAGCGTTGGTAACCTGCACCAGTTATCTATTGACATGAACATCTCATTAGCTACAGTTACACTGTAATAATGGCTGATATAATAATATTTTCCCCATTACATTCGAAACAGGTAGGATTAGCGGTAATATAATAATTGACTAGTAGTCTCGCCAGCGAGACCCTTTACCTAATCGATCCCGTTTTTTTATTCACGGAGGAACTGCTAAAATACCTGGCTGGGAAGTGTAGGGTGTCCCAATTTTTACAGCTAACTTTACACCATGAAGGATAACTAGCATAGAATATATAACTTATGGCAAGATATTTCACTCTCAGACTTTATTAGCTCATGAAATACATTAGCCTGCTCATGAATGATTTCAGCCATATCACAATCTGACTCATGTATAAGTATTTTTAAATAGAGAGAGAGTATTAATATAACATAAGTATTTATAATAACAGCAAATTTTCTCGTTCCAACAGCCAGCCAACAGCCGGGAACGACTGAACCATAAATATTCACTAGAGGTGGCCCAAATTTATCTGTAACTGGAATTGATGTATATAGCTATTATGTCTATCCCTTAAGTGCAAGTGACATATAATTATTCTATTTAGAGATAAGTCATGTATTATTAAAAATAGCACATCAGCTATATGAGTGTCGAAGTGCCAAATATTATATAGCTATATAAGTGTTAATATAATATAGTGTAATTAAGTGTTATTTGAAATACTTCTCCGAGTGCTAGTCATAAGGATTGAATGAGTCTGAAGAACTGCTGCCTGAGTCGTCCATCATTGCCAGTGCTTGTCTAGTGGAGGAGTGTGGTCTGTCTGGAGATTGCTCTACTATATTCACTCTCTTTGAAGTTGAATTTACTGGTTCATAGTCTGGCTCATCTAAGATAATCAGCAATTGTATGTATGTATACATATATATATATATATATATTTGCACTAACTAAAGTTATAGTTCTTGGCATAAAATAAATACAAATAGCTAGGCAGCATGTCTAAACAGCTACAAGCTTACCATCTTGAATGAGCAAAGGATTGATGGCTCCAATTGGAGTTCTGGGGGAGTCTGTGTCAGTATCCTCTTCATTGGGATCTCTGGAGACCTCAATGCCTGACAGCTTTAGTTGCCAATCCTGAGAGAGAGAGAAAGTGTGTGTGTTGTATATGCTCAGTTGGTTGTACATACATGTACTATACATAAAAGTTTCAAGTACTTATGTAGTTCATATTTAGTATTTTATTTATCCCGCTTTTTGCTTTTGTTATGAAGCTATCTGATTTTTTTCTATTTTTTAGATTAGCTCTATTCTACTTGCTACTTTGAGGGATTACATAGTGGAACGTTAACTGATCTCTATCAATTGCGTGCAAGCTATCTAACTGATATATAATTAATTTACAGACACAATACCTGAAGCTGAAATGGATTTTCTTTCCTAGCACGACCTCTTCTTGATTGAGGGTCTAGTTGAATGCTGGAAGGTACAGTGGATGGACGAGATGCAGTTGTGGCATTACTTCTTCGCCTCTTAAAGCGACCTTTCTTAGCTGTTTGTAATTTTCTCTGCTGCTCAAGTGACAAGCCCTGAAATCTTCTTTGTGCATACATTATTTCTAACTCTTCCTGGTTACTGCAAGGACAAATCATTAAATGTACAAAGTAAACAGAACCAGTGCTAGTGAAATACAGCACAAGTAATGCATCGTGCTCATGAAAAACAAACAAACAAACAAACAATTCTTAGCTAAGTTGTGTGGTGGTCACTGAGACAGTCTTCGCAGTCTTTCAGGCATTAAAAACAAAAAGTGTAGTTTTCAGCTTCACAATAGTCCATTTCAAACTATCAAACCATCTAGACTACAAGTTGCAGTAAACTACCACCTTTCTCTGCCTGAGCTGATTGTATTTGGACAAAGTCCACATCAATCAAAGGGGTAAAGTTTTTTGAAAGAGAAGCTTTAAGACTAGACAGAGAAGCATACTTGGAGTTCAGCTGTAAACTGCGCCTCAAAACATGTAGTTTGCACAAAAGAATTATAACGGTCAGGTTAATGGCTTCACCAAGAGCAGCACACTGCCACTTTTAAAAATAGTTTGTTCATGGCCGAACAAGTTGGATTGGCAAAGCAATCATGGCTAATTTGCAGTAGAAGTTCAGGTATAGGGAGGTGGGGCACTCACCACTTCCACATTCCTCTAGAATAAATTTGACATGGCCATGTGCCCAGACTCTCCTCGTGTTTCGCGTGCTACATGGGTATGGCTCCACCACACTAGCTATATGTATGGGGCACAGACAAATATTTTCAGTAGACAATAAGTTTGGATTAATACTTCTCAGCATCAGGACTTTTATAGTCCTTTGTTGATCCTTACCAATATTTTGGTCACACCCAAAACCGCATCCATAAACCACTCTTTCACAGGGCTTACCAACACTGGTGCTTTCCTAATCATCAGGCTAAAGAAACTGTGGGGAGAAAATTGTTGGTAGAGGGTCTGGCTCACAAGACTAATTAATTGTAAGTCTCATTAGTCGGCCTCAACAGTTAGTATTTCTAGTTGAGCACAGAATTGAGTAGGTTATGCGCCAAGAGAATATAGTATACCTAGCTATATATTTTTTAAGATAGAAACAAGCTGAATTCCAGGCATTAAAGATAAACTGCCAACCTCCTACAACTTCATTATCTATTCTTTACTTACTCTGTTTTGCACGTTGTGATGGACAGCATAACAATTATCAAAATGATTAACAAGAATATCACAGCGCCGCAGGGTATCCCCACCGCCAAGCCGACAACTACGTAGTTAGGGCCTCCGTCAGTAGCCCCTGCTGTTGCTATACTTTCGGTGGTCTCCATACTACTCTCGCCGGTCCAAGAATATCAGTTTTTATTGTCCATTAGCACGATGTCTACTCAGCTTCTTGCACACTACCAGCCCCTCCCACTTTAAGCTTGCAAACACCAACGCGGGTGGTCCAAACATGGAAAGAGATCGTCAACTTGGTAGGTTGAAGTATCCAAGAAGTGAAAGAACATGAATTACGTTATCAAGACCCTTACGGTGCGGCAGAGATTGCATCTGGTAATACGCTCTTTTTCTTCGCCTGCGAAGAAGAAGGCTAGGAAAATAAACTTCAATAAGTAAGATTTCTGGGCGCTATGTGTTTTTTGGCCCAAAAACTTTCATGTCCTTATGTGAGCTAATGATGCAAAAATCTTATTTTTATGATTATGAATGATTTTCCTCCATTTGTGCTACACCCATATCATGTGACCAGTCATTCGTTGCTTGTAAAAAGGTACAATCGACGTCAGATTGCTCTGCGTGTAGCGTATTTAGGAGAGGCGTATCAAGGCTTCGCGCTGCAGTCTCCGCCTGCTGTCACAGTGGAGGTAATGTAAGTGCTGCATCAATTCACATGTAATGTTCTTTGACACTGATCAGAGTCGACTCCTGGACGCCATGAGGGAGACCAACCTCATTGAAGAAGTGATTAATTACTCCAGATGTGGAAGAACAGATTCAGGAGTCAGTGGCTTTGGGCAGGTAGACATTCAGTAGTTGGTAAGGTGTTGGAACTTACACAAATATATATGTATGTACAACATGCATAACTTTACTATAACGATATTCATAAACACTGACCTAATTATATTCATAGCTATGATTAAAAAAGCACAATTTGTTGACTGTCCTGGAGTTACTGCTAAAAATGAATTGCTTGGCAAATATGTATGTGCGAGAAATGATAATGAAAGAAAAGTCTGGCGTAAATTGACAATTCTATTGCAGATAATCCATGAACGAAAGGCATGACTGTAAAATAAAGTTATTTAAGTTGTTTTTTTTATTAATGGCCGACTCAATTAGGACAGACTGCACTCTTTTTTTGTTTTTAAACTTAATTCTTATCAATTTTCTATTCTTATGTGAGTTGTTGCAGTCATGGAGTGGGTCACGAGAACTGTATTGATAAAGCAAGCTACGCTACAACTGTGACCAGTTAAACATGTGTAGCCTAATTCAGTGTTACAGCCAGGGACGACTCCCAAATTATGTACATGTCGTTCTGCGTAGAGCAATGCATGATCTTGTAGAGGTGTAGATGTGGTCTGAAAGCTAAAATATTGAGGGTTTTGTTTGGAATATGCCATGAGAAAATGTGGTCAACTAAGGTTGCAGATTTTGAAAAAGGTTGGAGCGAAGGGGGAGGTTTTTAAAGATGAAGAGTAGTCACACTTACCAAATACTTCATTGACAATACACTAACAGCTGATGAGACTTACATGGAAGTTTGAACTTTATTTCCTCCTTAGCAGGTGAAAGTGATTTTAACGTGTTTTTATTTTATTTTTAGGATCGTTAAAAAAAAGAAAGAAAGAAGAATCCTAGTTGTGATGTTTAACCACCTTCAAACTAAACCATATCTGTGATAGGTTGTGTCCCTCCAAGTCAGGTCTCAACTCCAGCACGGTGATGGTGTGATCATTCCTGAATGCAGTGAGTGTCACACGTGTGATGTCAACGCAGAGACAGAGCTGCCGTACATGACGATTCTAAACTCCGCCCTTCCGGCGGATATTCGAGTGTTGTCATGGGCAACAGTGAGCCCTGATTTCAGCGCTCGTTATCACTGCAAGGGAAGAACTTACAAGTATTTATTTCCCTTGGGCAATCTCAATTTAGAGGTGAGTATTCTGAGATAGATGGAAATAGATGAGGTGTGGTCACGACTAAACTCCACCCACTGCAGTAAGGAGTTTATTAAGATGTGGACTTGTATTGGCTGGGAATTTTGCCTACATAATAAAACATTATTTTGTTCTTTTCTATGGGCTTCAGATTACCGACTTTCCAGACGTATTCTCTGACCAACAATATCAGTCTGTTGCAAGCATTTTAATTTGTTGTTAGGCCAGGAAGTGGGTGTGGTTTGGACATATGTAATACTGACTGTTGATTCAAGTTACAATTCAGTTCTTACAAAAAACTATTTCGATTAAAAAAATTTATATAATTTTTTTAAGTAGTCAACAAGTTCATACACCACTTGTGAAAAAGAAATGAAATGGTGGCATTTTTTAGTCACAGAAACATTTTTTATAACCTATTGCTAATCCATGGAGAATCAACACTGTTATAAAATTACAAGAGAATAATGACAGTATAATTATGGTAGTAGTAAAAAATAAATAAACCTTTTGTTTATTTTGCTTGTTATAGAAAATGCAGTCTGCAGCTCAGTGCTTTGTGGGGGAGCATGACTTCAGGAACTTCTGCCGTGTGTGTGCACCAGGTGTGATATCTTGTAGGCATTTATTCACTTCATTTGTTTGTTTTGCAGGTAGACTTGTCTAAGAAAAAGAAGCATAACTTTGTGCGGCGCATAATCAGTTTTAACGTGGAGCCGGTCAATAACAGGTAAAGGGTTGTTATAAGTACCCATGCCCCTTGGAGGTCAGGCTATTTGTCAATTATTGTAGTCAACTTCAACAAATTCAAACTGTTATAGAAATATTTGGGAGTGTGTATGTTTCTATTTTAAAAATTTGCAATTTAGTTTAGCCAGCTCAGTGTCATAATTGCCACGTAGTCGGCCATTAGGCTGCATTTGTAATCTTCATGTTGTTTTTACTATTATTATATTATATTATTATTATTATTATTATATTATCACCATCATCATCATTAATTGTAAAATAATTTCAATATATTATAAATTCCCGTAGTGTTAACTATGATTCAAACATTTTGGCTCTGTATTGATGGTTAGTATTAAAAACAACAAGAACAAAAAACAAAACAACAACAACAACTATTATTAAGTGCTACTAGCTATGGTGATGATGTAGATATGTTATTAACTCAAAGCACACACTCTTCACATCAGATGTGTGTTGCCACGGTGACGGGACAATCCTTTCTCAGAAATCAAGTGCGCTTCATGATGGCCGTACTGTTCCTAATTGGGCGTGGTCTTGAGGCGGAGTCAATCATCCCACACATGCTCGATATCCAGCTGTGCCCATGTAGACCTATGTTTAGAATGGCCCCACCTGAGCCGCTGATTCTGTTTGACTCGATTTATGAAGGGCTGGAATGGGAATGGGATGGCAGGAAATCCAAAACACGCATGCTTAACCAGTTCCAGAAAATGATGACTCAGCAAACCATCAGGTTTGTTTTGGCCAGTTGTATGTAGCTTATGGTAGTTGTTTCTGCTGACCCGCCCTCGTTTGAAAAATCAAGCTACTTTAACTTACAGACGGGCTTAATGTATCGTCAGAACTAGAACTTCAATACTGCAGTACTTTTTGTGATAGTCTATACTGACATTAAATAATATGCTATAGTGATAGACTTTACCAAATTCATGTCCACAAGCTGTATGTTAGCGCTCTCTAGAATTTAAAATTGTGAGGAGGGGGAGGGGGGGGGGGGGGGGGGGGGGGGAGAGGGGACTTTGTAGTGATGAAAATCATTGACTTGTGATTTGAGCTGGTTTCATTTGTCTGGGGCATATTGACTTGACTTCATTTGTGTCAATCCAGCTGGTAATTTTGATCTTGACTGCATAGTTGGTTAAAATTCTATGTATGGTTTTCTTGTCCTGCAGAAGTCACATGATGCAGGCAATGTTCAAGAGCATGCTATCGACCCACCTTCACACGCCTCCCTCTCTGTTTGCTCCACCCACTGTGGAATGCGACGTAGAAGTTGCACATTACACACCGATGAGGAATCGCAGTTGTCATGGTAATCACTCATGAAATATTTTGAGAAGATTGTCTTTGTCTGCAATTGTGTAATTCAGTTGTTTTTTTTTTGTTTTTTTTTGCAGCTTCCATTGAAGATCGCTTGAGAAATATTGACTACTACAGAATCAGTTTAAAGGAATTATTAGAAAGAAAACAGAAAATGAATTCATAGTTTATTGTATTTCATATTTATTACTGCAGTCTGACTAGGCAGTCCGTCATGGGTAGCCTACAAGAAATTTTAGATAGGCCAGCCAAATAAACATTACTGTATGGTAAGGGTCGTTGACGAGAGAACGTTTGCAGCGGTAAAGGTCGTTCGTGGGAGGAGCTGAGCGCTCAGCTGTTATTTGGAAGCGCTCTTCAGAGGACAGTCATTCTTATGGAGGTAGAAGATGCTTGCTCAGAATCACTTGAGCCTCCGAAGAAAAAGGAAAGAGTGTTTGATTTTAATAAGTGAGTCGGAAGGAAAAGTTGAGCAGTAAGGACAAAACCCTGTTTGATAATTAGCTAGTACAGTAACGGAGCCAGTTTGCTACTATGCGAATAACTTTGAAATCAAGGCTACACACAATGTTTTAATGGATGATGACATTTATTGCAGACACACACAGACATACTGTACTGACTTTTCGTAGGTACAATCGACGTCAGATTGCTTTACGAATAGCCTACCTTGGAGAAGCCTACCAAGGATTTGCAGTACAAGAGCCACCAGCCATTACAGTTGAAGTGAGTGAGTGTGAGCCACTGTCTACCATGGGATGCTAACTGACTTTGTGATGTGTGCAGAGTTGCCTGTTGGACACTCTGAAGAAGACTCGACTGATGGAGGAGAAGGTCAACTACTCCAGGTGTGGCCGGACTGATAAAGGAGTTAGTGCTTTAGGACAGGTAAACAATAGTAAATCACTTGATAGTCTGCTAGTCATAAGTAATCCTCACTGTGTTCCAATGGCCTCTTAGGTAGTGTCTCTTCAAGCGAGATCTAATCTCCTGGAAGGAGAAGGTGTGATAGTGCCTGAGGGAAGTCTGGCACATACCAGGAATGGAGACAAAACTAAGGAGCTTCCTTATATGGTCATGCTGAACAGGAATCTGCCACAGGACATTCGCGTGACTGGCTGGACAACCGTGGATCCTAGCTTCAGTGCACGTTTCGACTGTCAGGGAAGAACGTACAAGTACTTCTTCCCATTGGGCAAAATGAACCTTGAGGTTTGTGGATGCACCCAGTCACATGTACCAGTCACATGTACCAGTTTATTTAGAGAAGGTGCAATGAAAGATGGCATTATTCTTGTGGCTGATACATGTGACTGGAATCAGGCTTTAAATTCTAGCTCACAAATGATGTATATAGAAGTTACATATCTTATAAAATAATTGTGACTTAAGAAGTTCATTTCATTTGAATTACATTGAGAGCGTAGCAAAAAGTATACACCATATCTATATGTATGTATATTAGAGAATGGACATGGCAGCTAAGAATTTTATTGGAGAACATGACTTTAGAAACTTTTGCAAGGTAAAATGAGCTTTCATACACTTCACTAAGAGATTATGACAGTCTTTTTTCAGATGGATATTCGTGGAGGAACTACAAACTTTGTGCGAGTGATTCTGAAATTTGATGTGAATGTCATAGAAGAAAGGCAAGTAAGGAAAAAATTACATTAGGTATAGGAATAGTGATGGAGGCATAGGCAATGTGATTGATGATACTTACCAGTGCTTTTAATCAGAGAATGGGTGTAGTGAACGAAGCTGACTCTCACATGTTAAATTGATATTTAGGGATGTGCGTGTATGTGTTGTACATCAATGGATAGAGCTATGGATGTAGCTATACATAGAGCTACATCCAGCTATATTGGCTTTATTTGTTTAAGCATCAGTTATGCTGACTGTGCATTGTCTGGTGAGACAAGGATGAAAGCCCTGATAGTTCATACTTGTGATGTTGCCATTGTGAAGCTAGCATCCGAAACACATTAATTCTGTGTGTGTGTGTGTGTGTGTGTGTGTGTGTGTGTGTGATCTATCCCAAGGCTAAATTACAGTCTGAAGAAATTATTATAGAGGGGTGTGTGGTTTTTTAAAAATTACATTTGATTCAATGAGATTTCTCCACTCGCTAAGAAAAATATTTGTTTTCCGAAAGACAGGAGGGGGAGATTAATACAGCAGCAATCATAATCAACGCCACATCACACAAGTAGTTGTCATATATACTCTAATGCCACATGGCCTTGCTCTGCATAAACATCAGATTAAATGTGACGTAATTACTTACCAGATAAAGACTATTTTTCTCCAGATAAAGACAATTTTCTCTCCTTTCTACTTCTTATCTTAGTCACCTGCAGTCTGGTAACATGTGAATTTACTCTGTGCATGTGATCTGCCCTTCCCTCAATTAACTGTAATTAGAGTTTACTGATCTTCACCCAATTATAATGCTATATCAATTAAAGATAACTAACTGTATACTTATACTGCTGAGTTAAGCATTTTATACGAGTTTACCTATTTTTTCCCTGTACTACATTATATTTACAGCAGCCAGCCATCTCCGTACAAGATGTGTGTTGCCACGGTAACAGGCCAAGCATTTCTCATGCACCAGGTCCGATGCATGATGGCTATTTTGTTTCTTATCGGTCACGGCCTGGAGGAGGAGTCGATCATCTCGCACATGCTCGATATTCAGCGTTGTCCCTCCAAGCCTCAATATGGTATGGCCCCACCTGATCCACTGGTACTGTATGACTGCCATTTTAATGGGCTGGAATGGGAACAGGACCAAGGAGAAGGGAAGAAAGTGGTGATTCAGTTCCAAGAGATGTGGACGCAACTAGCCGTGAAGTAAGTTTGCTGTAATAATTGAAGATATAAGATATATGATACGTTTGCATCGTAAGATGAAATTATGTTTGTGAAGGGTTCTATCCAAAGGGGGTAGATAGAGGGACCTTTTCTCAAATAAACTTCCCAACTATTACTACTAGGTTGGCAATGGTACAGACTATGCTGAATAGCTTAAGTTCTGCCCTCACTCCAGTAGACACGCCTTCTCTTCACATGGCACCTCTGCTTGCTTGTGACCACAAGTTGGGACTAGGATACAAATCAATTCTCAAGAGACCTTTCTCTGGTAAGTTTAATTGAATGTGGAACGTAGCTATATTTAGGCAACTAAGTGCTATCTGAAATAGAAGGACTGAAAGTTATAGATATCCTGACAAGTTAGTACTATGTGTTGTGTGTTTTAATGATGTCATAAGTTTAATCAGATGAACATGTGATTAAAATTGAATGTGAAAATGAATTTATATAATTAGTACAGAGAACAATTGCTCTTGCAACCATTACATTTTGTAATTGAATACCGCAACAAATATAATAGGTAATAAATGTTATAAAATCAAACTAAATAATATCATGATAATGCAATATTATTAGAGTAAGGAAGCCAGTGTAAGCTAGAATGATTATAATATTTTGAGCAGCCAGGACTAGCCTCTGGCATTACACTCGAGACAGTAGCGGGTGTAGCTATCAGTAGGCGAGCTGAAAAATCATTGCCGTTATATGGATGCCCTGATTGGTCTGAGAAAAGATTAAATACTGTAGCTAGCTAGTGTATAGTAGCACTGATGGTTCAAACCTTTGGTGCTTCATTCTTCTTGTAGCCAATCTTTACCATCTTGGTCTATGCTATATGCAAGTTGTAAAGTTGTTTGGAGAGTTTCAGGTCTTTCGTCTGGCTGGATGTTAGACTTCTAGCTATAATATTTTGTGAGCCAATTAAACTCTAATTTAAAATGATCTCATTAAAGGAAACAGAAATATATGATAAATACAAGCATAAAACAGCTAACAAAAAACCCATAAGGTAAATTAATCAAAGGAAATGACTTTGTAATAATGATAATAAACCAAATAGTAATGACAATAATTTGTTGTTGTTTTTTAATACCACAGAAGATTCATAGTCCATTGGCAATACTTTAAAAAAAACAACAACAACAACAACGTATGACAAATAAGAAAGAAATTGATAATGTGGTAGCTAAATTGACAAATACATTTTTAAACTTCCTCTGGAAGTAGTTCAGTGAAATGAGCTTGTAGATACTTTGGATATTTGAATGCATAAAGTAGCCTCCATTTTTTTCCCTTCTTTTAGCGAGTTATAATCCTTGGAGTACAAACCAGAACACCAGATAGTATTCCAGTGAGGGCCTAAATTGATTAAAAAAAAAAAAAGGTGATTAACATTAGTATGGCTAGCTAAACATTGTATAAGTAGCTATAGTAAGACATCACAACACTGCAGCCAAGTACTGTTTAACTTAGCATGGTCTTTTGCTACTCATATGAGGCTGTTTATTTAACAATTTGTGTTTTTACTGCAAAGTGTGCCGATTGAGACATAGTTAACCCTTTGCGTACGATCGTCACGAATTCGTGACCGCCGTAACTTAACGCGCGCGTACGATGGTCACGAATCTGTGACACACCGGGTGCGTCAAGAGAATATGGCTGTCACGAATTCGTGACAAGCTCTTTCCTACTCTGTTATTACAGTTACAGAGCGCGTAGCGCGCTAAAACTTTCAGTAGCTTACATAGTATACATTTTGCAATCTCTATTCTACAAAATAAGTCTTATAAAATAAGTATAACTTATATCAAGTGCACCAACTAAATAAAAAAAAATTTTTTCTACACTTTGTGTCTAGCTATTTTCAAATAGAACATCTACTAAGAAGTAAAGGCCTAAAGTAGCTAGAAATACGCAAACTAAAACTAGAACTTACACTTGGGTGTGATTTCTCCTTTCATAAATATAAGCTAAAAAAATAGCTAACAAACTATGGCCTCCTCGATAATTCCAACTAAGTTTGTATTCAAAACAACTCTATAAACTATAAACTAACGAATTACCATAGCTACAACGCTAGAGGCAGATTATTTGAGGCCTAACACAAAAGAAACACTCGCCCGTTTTCTTTTTCCACGTGTCGAACTACAACTGGTAAAACGCCGTCGTCTCAGGCAACTAATTGGTTTTACGGCGTGCGCGTATTTAATTACATAATTGCTCGCCCGCATTCGTCCGCAAAGGGTTAAGAAACATGTGACCAATATAGCTACAGTAGTTTTATCTCTAATTTAGAAAGAACAATTGAGAATTACTTTCAGCAGCTAAAAGTATATACTTCAATTTTAATCCTTTCATCGGCATGTTTATGGCGACCAAAAAAGTACGAATGTTTTTGTTTTATTTTTACTATTTCTTTTATATTACAAATATTTATTGATTCTAAATGAACATTAGTATATATCAGTTCAAACAAACAATGTTTCGGTCTTGGTTTGTTTGAATTATTTATACTATGTAAATGTTCATTTAGAATCTATAAATTTTTATTTTTATTTTTTTTTCTGTAAAAGTATTTAGCAATAGATTAATTTTTAAAGCAAGGTAAGGCAAAACTATTTACTTTTATGCAAAAAATATATTATATTATTACTCCACACAGAGAAAAGCTAAAAATTCGGACTAACTGTTACCAACGGTAATAACTGAATCAATTTCCGACAATCTTAGAGTTGCTATGGGATTCAGAGTACATAGCTTTTTCACCTGCTGTTTGCTGGATTCTGAGCTTTTGAACCTCATACTATAAATATTTTCAGGCGGATAGATCTAAACAGCTAAACATCCAGTTGCCATATTTTTTTTAAATTTAAAAACAAAATACTGTTTCTCTCATTTCAATTTTTTAATTACAGGAAGTGTTACATCAGAGTAACAGAAAATTGGAACAATATATTGGATAATCGATTAAAACAACAACAGAGAATTGCTGACTGAACACAGAGCACCATATGGCACTATTGCCAGTTAAAGGGTTAATATTTTAATTATTAGCATGAGTGAGATAATCTCTAATTACCTTATTTTCCTCCCCCCTTATTCATTATTATTTTATAGATGCATTTGAGAAGCGATACGAGCAACACTTGGCCAAGAAACAGAAAAAAGACTCTGGAAAAAACAATGAATAGCATCACTTGTATTTTGTGTTAATTTTAATCAAAATTTTCACTGTGTATGATATTGGTAACTCTCATGGTCTCTTCAGTATTACTATTTCTCAAGCTTCAACATTTGGCATTAAATGCTAGATATTAAAATGTAGTATATAAAACAAATACAGATCTAGCACACTCACTCCAGTTATTTACCTGAAGTCAACTTAGAAATGTAGTTTAAGGTAGTTAAACATAGTTAACGTAATGAAGCCAAAAGGGCTAGCCAGGTGGTTGGGGGGATGGAGCATGCGCGGCCCGCCACGTGTAATATCCACCGCCAAGAGCTAAGGCCTTACCGCGTGTGGGAAAGCAGCCGGCGAAGAACGATCAAGTCCTGAGTTGTGAAGTTTTGTAGTCGTCGCAATGGCGTCTCCATTCAGCGAGGAGCAGCTAGCCTGGTTGGCTGATAATGCTTCCAACCTGTCAGGGCCACCAGAGACCGCAGTCTCAACGGGACGCCCACCACGGAGCCTGTCACTCTTGATTCAGCAGCTCCAGGCCAGTGTGGGTGAGGAAGGGAATAATGAGATAAGGATTGGCAGTAGGTGGGAAGGGGATAGGGATGTGTAAATCAGGTAGGAGGGTGGCTTCAATGGCATTTTAACCATGGATATTCAGGGATCAGGCTCAGCTCGCTGCCTATCTCTTATTCTCAAGCGAGCTGCCTATCTCTTATTCTCAGGCGTGGGCTCGCTGCCTATCTCTTATTCGTACTCTCAGGCTCAAGGCCTATTTCACATTCTCAGGCTCACTGCCGATCTCTTATTTCATGTTCTCAGACTCGCTGCCTATCTCTGAGTCATATTCTCAGGCTCACTGCCTATCTCTGATTCGTATCCTCAGGCTCGCTGCCTATCTCTGATTCATATTCTCAGGCTCACTGCCTATCTTTGAGTTGTAGTCTCAGGCTCGCTGCCTATCTCTGAGTTGTAGTCTCTGGCTCGCTGCCTATCTCTGATTCGTATCCTCAGGCTCGCTGCCTATCTCTGATTCATATTCTCAGGCTCACTGCCTATCTCTGAGTTGTAGTCTCTGGCTCGCTGCCTATCTCTGAGTCATGTTCTCAGGCTCGCTGCCTATCTCTGATTAGTATCCCTGGGCTCGCTGCTTATCTCTGATTCGCATTCTCAGGCACGCTGCCTATCTCTTACTCACATTCTTGGGCTCGCTGCCGATCTCTTACTCACATTCTCAGGCTCACTGCCTATCTCTGGTTCACATTCTCAGGCTCACTGCCTATCTCTGATTCTTAGGTTCCCGGCCTGTCTCTTATTCACATTCTCAGGCTCGCTGCCTATCTATTATTCTCAGGCTCCTGGCCTATCTCTTACTCGCATGCTCAGGCTTGCTGCCTATCTCTTACTCTCAGGCCCACTGCCCATTAACTGTAATTGTCAGGGGTAACAAGATGAGTATGATAACGGGAGCAAGAGTCAGAGTAATGGCAATTAGTGGGATTGAACTAGAGGGGCAATATGAATAAGGATGGCAAGCAGAAAGGCTGTCAGTAATTGCTCCTGGTCTATACTGTCCGCAGGTAGTGTTGTGGCTAGCACACAGGCAGTGCTGGCGGGGCTTCCGACTTTCTCTCCAGTCACACCCTCACCGGGCCTAGAACTCCTGGCTTCAGCGGCTCTAAAGCCAGCCAGCACGGGGTTAGCTCTCCCAGGGATTCCTTTGGTGGAAGTGTCAGAGGCCTCACTGTCCATGCCAGGCCCCTTCAATCCAGCAGCATCACTGTCTACGAAGGTGACCAAGAAGATCTTATCCCTAGAGTACATAGAGATGGCGGAGGTCACGTCGGTGGAGAGTGCAGGGGATCAGGGACTCGGGCGCCCGGCGCCCCCAGGTCGACCCCCGGTGACTGATATCTCCCAGTGGGTAGAAAAGTTCTCTTTGATGGCGGCCTTGATTGCAACAAGGTTCGCCTATCAGGCAACCATAGTAAGGGCAGACAGGAACGACGAAGCTGGTCGGTGGGTGGCCTATGACAGGCAGTTCAGACGGGAGGCCCTGGCAAGGAAAGACCTGAACTGGTCGACCCCTGACCCACGCCTGTTTAGTGAGGCATTCACTGGGCGGGCGAAGTCAATACCAAGATGTTCCTTCTGCTTACAGGAGGACCATACTGCGCAGAGGTGCCCACAAAATCCGGACCAACCATGGTTGGGGTGGATACCGTATCCACCCCAGTGGCCAAGTGGGCGACAGAGTCGACGATCGAATGAAGTATGCAGAAGGTTCAACGAGGGTCGTTGCCAGTTGGCAATCTGCCGTTATAGCCATACGTGCAGAATTTGCGGCGAAGCTCACCCAGCACCGTCATGTCGCCAAAACCAACATGACTGTGGCAGCGGGCCAAGCATTCTACCCTTCCCAACCTCCTTGTTTATATATTCTGTGATCACTTGTAGGTGCAGTCGAGTTGATGGCATGTTGCTGTTGGCCAATCTCAAGGTTGCCTTCCTCTGAAAACCGATCCTAAACCCTTCGCGTAGGCCCCTAATCAGAAATGCTGCATATGCTATATCAGGGTGGTGGCGCAAGGCCACTTCCCAGCAATTGGCATCCAGAGGTGTCACAATCTGGGTCAGTATTTCATTGTTGTGTGGGTGCTCTGGTCTGCACAGGTCCATTGTCAGGAGATCAGCTGTGTATGGGTAGAGCATCTCCCACCCTGCAAAGAGTGAGATATGTCAATTGCCAGCGAGTATTTTACAGGGGCCCCGGCAGGCCGTCACACCGTTAAAGGTGGAAATTCCTAACTACACGTCCCCCCATCCATCCCCTAATGCTCACCTCCGCTATATCTCCCTCCACTCCCATACTTACCCCACCTCTATCCCACTCTCTAGCTCTCCCTCTCTCTACCTATAGAGGAAGGTCCCACTACAGCCCTCACGTTCTTGGGCATTGCTATTGATACGGTGGCCGGTGAGTTGAAACTTCCGGATGACAAGCGACAAAGGCTAAAGGAGCTACTTCAGGGATGGGGGAGAAGAAAGCATGTCGATGAAAAAAGTTGGAGTCACTCATCGGTCTCCTGAATCACGCATGCAAAATGGTTCGGCCTGGGCGCTCCTTCCTCCACAGGCTGATATATACGCTTCATTACACCAAGAACAGACCACAGGGCGAGAGTCTGATACGTCTCAACAGGGCATGTCGGGCAGACATTGCTTGGTGGACGGAGTTTTTGGAGAGATGGAATGGGGTGTCATTTCTGCATCCTCCTCAGTCATTACCCACAGTGGAAGTTACATCAGATGCATCAGGATCGTGGGGGTGTGGTGCATGGCATGGCAGAAGCTGGTTTCAGGTGGCATGGGATGCCCGGGCAAGAGATCTGTCAATTGCGGCGATGGAGCTGGTGCCAATCGTGTTGGCCTGCTCAACATGGGGCCAATCCTGGCGGGCATGCCAGGTGTGCTGCAGGTGTGACAACCAGGTGGTGGTGGCGGCACTACGTACTAGATCAAGTAGAGATGAAGGGGTCATGCACCTGCTGAGGTGTCTGATATTCGTGGAGGCTCAACTAGATTGTCACCTTAGTGGGGAATACATTGATACATATAGAAACCATTTGGCAGACGATCTGTCACGTGACAGTGCTGTTTCTTTCCTTTCTAAGGTGCCGTCGGCCGACAGACTGCCAACTCCCACATCAGCACAATTGCTCAGCCTGCTGCTAAATCCTCGAGCGGACTGAATATCTCCGCAGTGGCGCCGTCAGTTCAGCGCTATTTTCACCACGGTCTTGCCCCCTCCACACAGAAAACGTATCAAGCAGTAATGAAACGCTTCCATGCATTTTGCACGCGCTACAATGTTGGCACTCCCTTTCCAGTTACCGAGCACCTGCTTTGCTGCTTTGCAGCTTCCCTAGCAGATCAAGGCCTGGCCCCGCAAACCATCAAGGGGTACCTCTCAGCAGTCCGTAATACCCAGATATCTTTGGGCTTCCCAGATCCCAGGGATCAGTCCTCACTTCCCATGCTCAAGCGAATACAGGCTGGTATTCAGCGAATAAAATCGCTAGCTGGCCCTAGCACTCGAACTCGCCTACCAATTACAGCAACACTTCTGAGGAAGATTGGTCAACATCTGGCATCATCCAGCTCTTCCCACAAAGAGCTTCTGTGGGCAGTGTGCTACACAGCCTTCTTTGGATTTTTTCGCTTGGGTGAGCTACAGCCGGAGGCGGCAGGAAAGGGGGCAGCAGCGGCTACCGTCAGGTGGGGTGACTTAGCAATCGATAACAGGGCAGCTCCATCCATGGTTAGGATCCGCCTACGACGCTCAAAGTGCGATCAGTTTGGAAGGGGTACCCATATTATTCTGGGACAAACCGGCTGCTCGATTTCCCAGTGGCTGCGATAGTGGAATACCTGGCAATACGGGGTGCAGAAGCAGGCCAACTGTTCCAGCGAGCACAGGTACAACCGGTGACGAAACCATGGTTTGTGGAGCAGCTACGGGATATCCTATCGGTGCTTGGATTGCCACCACAGGAGTATGCAGGCCACAGCTTTCGGATTGGGGCGGCGACAACAGCAGCCCTGATGGGTGTGGAGGACTCCACAATTCAGACACTCGGGAGATGGCAGAGTGGAGCCTTTCTTCAATATATTCAGATGCATTAGGAACAGTTGGGGCAACTGTCATGTGTGTTAGCCAGACAATAAATTATGTATGTGCATGTAATAAATTATGTATATGCATGTATATGTGATCATTATTTATCCAATGTGATTCTCTTACAACTCCACACAAACTGACTCAGTAGTGCCATGGGGGTAAGGGCCACAAGTGGCCCTTGTCTTGGGGGATGTAGGCGAGCCTTACAAGTGGTAGCTGAGGCCCTAGCCGTGATCCCTAGCTCGCCACATCTCGCCCCAAGGCACTGGGGAGAAGGCTGATCCTTCAGCGGCACTCAGACGAACAATCAGCCTTCACCAGCCTGGAGTGCCAAAGGGTAGGGAGAAATGGGTAGGTGTGAAGAGATAAGTCGCATGTACTATGAAATAGCGGAATGGAGTTAAAGTAGTTTAAGGTAGTTAAACATAGTTAACGTAATGGAGCCAAAAGGGCTATAGCCAGGTGGTTGGGTGGAGGGAATGGAGCATGCGCGGCCCGCCTCGTGTAATATCCACCGCCAAGAGCTAAAGCCTTACCGCGTGTGGGAAAGTAGCCCGCGAAGAACGATCAAGTCCTCCCACCTCCACCCCTGGGCTACCACCTGACTAGAACTAAGTAGTTGTATACCTTCCATACATACAGAATTAGTCTGTGTGGGTGTGATATCCGGGTTGGGGGGATGTAGGCGAGCCTTACAAGTGATAGCTGAGGCCCTAGCCGTGATCCCTAGGTCGCCACATATCGCCCCAAGGCACCTGGGAGAAGGCTGATCCTTCAGCGGCACTCAGACGAACAATCAGCCTTCACCAGCCCGGAGTGCCAAAGGGTAGGGAGAAATGGGTAGGTGTGATGAGGTAAGTCGCATGTACTATGAAATAGCGGAATGGAGTTAACGATAAGTCAAGCTGAAAGTGTTTGTTCGTCTCCCTATGGCTTGGCATACCTTCACAATTATAATTAAGGTACTTATAAAGTAGGCAGAAAGGTTGAATAGGTTGAAGTTTTTGGGTTTTGAACAGGAGAGAAGCAGGGTGAAGTAAAAAGAGGGTTGAAAAAGAGAGAGAGAGAGAGAATAAAGAATATAATGAGAATATAGTGGAATGAGATGGTGAGAGAAGGTAAATGATTTGGTATATGTATTTCTTTATTACTTATTGATTGTCTGTGTACAATATGGGAAGATATTTCAACAGTACGACAAGTATTTTCATGCGCCTATAGTCTGAAGAAGTAGTTGAATTGCAGCTAACAGTCAATGATCTCGATAATCGCTCTTTGTTTTTTCTTTCCTGAACACATTAGCTAGTGATTGACCAATTGAAACTTGGACTATCAAATTTTTATGCTGCAGCTAAAGATAATTCTCCCACTCAGGACCCAGTTGTGTGGTGGGAAAGGAATGCAATGCAAACGACTCGCCACAGTGCAAAATTGTGCTAAATGTTCTCGTTCTCCAATTTAAACATCTTCAGCTTCAGTGTAACATGTTTTTACCATTTTATCACAGTTCAAGCGTTCATGCTGGAAGATTATACAGTGATAGGTGTGAACTGACTATATGACACCTTAACTTCTTATTGCAATCATGCAGTAGCTATATATTCCACTTTTTTATAATTAGAATAATTTTGAGAATTTTTTGGAATAATATGATTTTCTGGAACAATAACGGGATTTTTTAGAATAAAGAAATGGAATAAATCTAAAAATTTTGAGCATAATCTGGCAGGCCCTACTGCTGAAGTCATAGATTCACACAACAATCAATATCAGTGATGCTATTCAGAATCCTGGCACATCAGGAATAGCTAAATAAAAAAAATTCTATGAACAAAGATAAAAGGATTACTACCTCCACCATATTAACTACCTCATTCATGGAAATCAAGTGCTCTATTCTGAGGCTTACTCAATCCTAAGGCCTTTTTTCATAGTGATGATTCATTATTTTCTGTATAGGAATTCAGTTAAGAATTTTTAGGCATATTGGTAGAGCCAACTGTGCCAGAGTTAATTGAAACTACCTAAACTATCCAATTGAGGTGGTAACGACGGGAATAGCTAATGTCCTAACTTTATCCCTGGTGAACAATCAAGTGATGATATAATATTAGACCTGTGAAAAGGTAGTTTGAATAGGATGTACAACAGTAACAACTAAAGAGTAATGATAACAACAACGGGTAACTACAATAACGCACACGCACGAACAAAACACGGAAAATTTGACATGCACACAACTAAATAAATGTTTGATATGAATAATGTCGGTTGTACCCCTCTGTTCGGTCAGTATGGGATTTACACTATCCTTGGGCCTTCGGCCCTTGGTTGTGTAAATCCCATACCGACCTCCATGTCATGGTGTAATCTATACAACATATGTGTCTATACATCTAGAAAAACAGCTCTTCCTTAATACCATAGTCTACCACATCAACCTCATAAACACACACTTGACCTTGTGTAGCTCATGTTAGCTCAGAGCTCATGATAGACTTTAAGTCAGTCAATTTCATAGTAATTTTAGAGTTCTACACCACTTGTATTTCATCTATTGAGTTCACCTTGCAAATATAACATGCAATATCTCAAGAACTCAAAAGAGGACCAACCTTTCAAATGAAAACTTAAAGTGACCTATATATAGTAACACTGAGTTACCCATTTATATATTTCATAGTAATAGAAACAATTCTAGCTACTCTATTTGACACATTTATTTAGCTACAACTTCTCCCTCACCTTTTTTTTGTCTGTGAAGGGAAGCATGAGTAATTCCATTTCACTTGGCAGCAGAGTTTCAGTAGGGTAGCAGTATAGTTGCCAAGGTAGCAGTAATTTCAGCAGGGCAGCAGTAGTTATAGCTGAACAGCAGTATAGTTGCCAAGGCAGCAGTATTTTAGCAGGGCAGCAGTATTTTTAGCAGGGCAGCAGTATAGTTGCCAAGGTAGCAGTAATTTCAGCAGGACAGCAGTAGTTTTAGCTGGGCAGCAGTTGCCAGGGTAGCAGTAATTTCAGCAGGGCAGCAGTATAGTTGCCAAGGTGTCAGTAGTTTCAGAGGCAACAGTTAGTTTCAGCATAGCAGCAGTAGCTTCAGCATGGCAACAGCAACAGCTCCTTTTCAGTGAGGAGAAATATAAGGTAAAAAAAGAACAGCCACTGCTTGCAAGCCATTGACACCTTCATGTAAAAAAAATGTTGTTGTTGTTTTTTTTTTCAAAATATATTTGCTGCCAAAATAAACATCTGATAGTAGATACCAAAACACTTTTGCTTTATCTCTTTGGTTCTTTCTAATATAATTCGTTGTTTTCAATATTGTTTGTTGGTACAAACCAGCTCCATATACATGTATTTGCAAGTAGGCATAGTAGTTAAGTGTCAGCTGATAGAGTTTTAAAGTGTGCATGTATACATGATAAAATGGTGGTGGCACACCTAGTTTATCATAACTTTGGAGATACAAGTGTTGGCAAAGAAGATGCACAATCTAATAAAATGTGAACTAAATCATTTTTGTAATATAATTGTAACAGACGATTACAGCCATCGCATCTCTGGTCCTTCATCAGAGCTGCTTCATGGCAGCCGCTTATGCAATCGACGAGTCCCAAGGTTAACATGGTCTTGTGTTTCCATCCGTCCACCAGATCAGCTGCATCATCCACACTTAAATTCCAATTCAAACTTAGACTTTTGAGACACTTGCAGCTCTTCATGATATCCACTATTACAGGTATTTGCTTTGCAGAGATTGAACTTGCACTGAGATTCAACACCTGTAATTTAGAACAGTGCTCAAGTCCTTTACTTAAGTATACGAAGTCAAGAGAGTCAGTTGAGAATATTCTGTTTAGACTGATGTCCAGTTTCTGTAGTTGCTTGCTTTTCTTTAGCCCATCACTCAGAATTTTAATATCCGTATCACTTAAGCCACTACCACTAAGTACGAAGCCAAGAGAGTCAGTTGAGAGTATTCTGTTTAGACTGATGTCCAGTTCCTGTATTTGCTTGCATTTCTTCAGCCCATCACTCAGAATTTTAATATACGTATCACTTAAGCCAGTATCACTAAGTACGAAGCCAAGTGAGTCAGTTGAGCCTATTCTGTTTTGACTGATGTCCAGTTCCTGTAGTTGCTTGCATTTCTTCAGCCCATCACTCAGAATTTTAATATCCATATCGCTTAAGCCACTATCACTAAGATTCAGTGTTTGTAAAGTATCTCCACACAATGCATCAACAAGGGCATTTATACCTCCTGAATCTAGTTTACAAGCAGAAAGATGAAGATGTTGTAAACGGTTCCTCCTAATCACTGGAATCAATGCAGACATACCATCTGAACTAATAAAATTTGTTCCCAGTCTCAGTTCTCGCAAATTGGTATGACCTTTCAGGCCATTGGCAATATCCTGAGCTCCAATGTCACCAATACCATTGCGTGACAGATTCAAACTACACAGGACCTTGGAGAGGACCAGTGTTTCACCCAGCACTTGTGCTCCGTCTGAACCAATTAAACAATTAGACAAGTCAAGAGAGTGCAAATGAGCCCAAAATGTATGGTCACTAAAAAATGGACCAGGACCATTTGAGTCGAATTTGTTTAAACATAGAGAGCATAGTTTATTGCAACACTTCACGGTCTCTAATAGACTAGAGTGAGCCACATCACTCAGTAATTCTACACTGTGTAATGACCTGCACATTCTCAAACTGTCACTTAGACTCTGTGCACCAGCAGAGCTGATATCAACACTGAAGGCCACATAATGTACAGTAGTAGATTTGATGATATTGCAAATAGTTGGTATAATATCATCAGTAACCTCACTACACTCTAATCCTCTTACGTTCCTCACATTTTCATGTTTAACTAGGTTTTGAATGTTGGAAATGTTAGTAGAAGTTAGCTTTAACGCTGGCAAATTACTATTGTGTAAAGCACTCCTCAAAGTATTCTTGTCTGCCTCACTGATATCATCCCATGAAGAAGTGAACACCATTCTTCTTATTCTTGTATCGATTCTGTGCTGTAGCACTCTCTCAATACCTTCTTCTGTAACATTAACATTATAAAGATATAGAACTAGGTCAGGCAGATGTCTCGTAGATCGAGCTACAGCTAGTGCTCCTTTATCTCCTAGACTATTCCCCTGCAAGTCTAGTTTTCTCAGACTCTTGCAATGGATGAGTGCATCTGCTAATTCTGTGGCTCCTGAGTCACCAATAGAGTTGCACTGAATAGAGACCTCCTGTATTACACTACATCTTGCTAAACAGCCAGCTAGAGCCATAGCTCCTGAATCACTTATTCCATTAAAGTCTAGAACTAGATTCTCCAAGACTGAAGTGTTCAATGTGCTGGCCAGTATCTCTGCTCCTTCATCACCAATACAACAATTAACAAGAACTATGTCAGCACAGTGAAATAACCTTTCATGTGTAAGAAAGGAATAAGCTTTACAGTTGTACAAGTGTAGCCATGAAATAAAGTTATTCCGAACTTCCTGGAAGCCAAATGCATGGGATAATATCTTCTTCCATAACACCTGATCAATGTGACCTTCATGGACTGAATAATACACTTGATTCAAACTATGACTACCAAATTGTAACAAACCCAAAACTTCTTCAGGGTGAGAGCATGGAACTAGAGGCAAGGTTATCTTCAAGACTTTCAGATTAGAAAGAGTTACTCCATTAGTAAGACATTTTATTTTAGACTGGTTTAGTTGTACTTGAAGCAAATCTAGTTCTTCTAAGGAAGGCAAATAAGATAACAAGCAATTCAGTATTTTAACATCTTCATCATGCCCAAAATAAATTTTTAAACACTTGATAGACGCAAGCTTACCAATGGTAGTCTTGGAAATGAATAGTTTGACTCCTTCACTATTCCACTTGTTAGAACTCAGTGCAATTTTCTTAACCAATTTGGTACTGTTGTATATTACATTACCAAGAGCAACAAAGTTCGCCAAGGTAATTATTGGCTGACTGCCTCCATACACTTTTAACACACCATTATCTATTACAAAGTCACAAAACTTTGCTTTCTGGGACTCAAAAGCACACTGGACTTTATACAAAAAGGTAAAGCTGTATTGCTCAAATATTGCTTTCACTAATCCAATATTTGTAGCCGATTCTGCTAAGCCGCAATAAAATTTCCAAACATTCTGCAGAGCCATATTTCTGGTTAGCTCATTGTCTTGTAGCTGAGCCTCGTGGATGTGAAAAGCTGCTAGAAACTCCTGCAGAGTCAAGTGACAAAAAGTAAAGAAATCCTCATTGCCGTAGTACTTGGAGGTACGCTCTACTGTTAACAATCCTAACACTGAGTCACTACAGAGGGAGACTCGAGTATCACTCTTGCTAACTACTTGCTGAGAGCTAACAATCATGTCAAATGCCAACTTACATATTGAACTAAATGATTCCTTATATTTGCCACTCAAGTCCTTCAGTGACTTCAATCGTAGTTCTTCTCCTCTACGTGCTTTGTGTTTTAGTAAAGTGGCTATCACAAACTGCTCATATATTTGTGTTTCTCTGTGGGGGATCTTATCGTCTAGCTGACTGAACAAGGAACATATCATAGTTACATGGACTGGCAGGTAACACATGTGAAGGACATTGGGATGTTCTTCTAAAAACTTTTGTATTTTAGTAGCCATATTGTTATGGTCACTGAAAGGATAAGATCTCACATAGCTGTAAATTTGATCTTTAGAAAACCCAATTACTTCTAGTCGCGTATTACACATGGTTTTTAGCTCACTAGTTGCCAGAGGGCGTGATGCAACAACTACCATTGCATAAGGGAGAAATGATTTGTCAAACAGCAACTCGTTAATCACTAACTTCTTCTTAGACTCAATAGGGTACTCATCTAGTCCATCTAAAATGAAAAGTGCCCCTTTCCCTCTGCTTTCGTTGAGTTCTTGCTCAACACGTGCACCAAAAATATCACCATAAAATATCTTCAGCAATTCCAGTAAATTTCTATCTCTATCATAAACATGCAAAAGTCTAAGACTTACTAAAAATACCATCTTAGCCCCTTGAAATATTTTCTTCTCCGTGGCCCAGTCTCTCATTAACTTGTGGACAAGTGTTGTTTTCCCGCTACCTGGGCGACCTTCTACTAAAACTAAAGCTCCTTCCTTATATTCCTTAAACACTTCCCCATAAACTGCTACCTCCTTGCTCTCAAGAATGTCATCCATGTCTCCACGAATTGTGCGATAGTCACAAGTATTAGTGCGTTTCTGTTGAATAATAACCAGATTGATGAATTGGGAATTACTTACAGGAGACCAGGACTCTCGAGGTAGTTTACTTTGAGTGAGAGAATAAAACTCCACCAATTTCCTCCTTTCTGGAGGATAAACCACTTTCAGTTTCATCTTAGCACTATGTACACTTTGAGTGCCTTGATTGACATAGCAAGAATACTCCCCTTCTGCATACTGGCTAGCTTTGTTTATATAAAGCATACTACTACATACTCCGGAATAATCTACTCCATCAAGTAAAGGTTCACCATCTTTACTCCACTGGTAAGATTCACGCCTACTACCGTTAACTTGTACCTCCAGGAGAGTGGACTTGCCAACAGTCACTTCCATGTCATAAGACTGGTACGTGAATTTAATATTAATAGACGTCTCCACATTCTCTGGTAAAGAGTTCAAATAGCCCTTGAATGTCATTAACGTGAGTGCCAGTTTCCCCAGTCCCACTGTCTTACTGAACAATGCTTCCCTTAAGCTACTGAGAGTGGCAGGTCTGGCTCCCTCATAGCCACCCAGTATCCATGCAGTGAGAATGTTACTGAGTCTATTGACATTCTCTTTACCTTCCCCACAATCCTCACGCTTGTGTTTGGGAAGGTTCAGTGCAATACCTATTGCATCCCACAAGTAACTACCAGACTCAAGAAATTCCACCAGGTCACGCACATCTTGTTCTACTAACTGAATGTCTTTAGATATTCCATTATTAGCACTACATTCCTCAGGTTTATTGACTTCCTTTCTCACGCTCCCATACAACTCTTTTACCTTCACTCCAAGTCTCCCAAGAACTACAGTTAATCTGTCATAAACGCAATTATCTTCCTTAACTTTCTGAAAAACATGCTGAAGCAAATACCTGACTTTAACCTCCTGTTCCAGGTGGTTGGGGTCCAGGTCAGTGTCCAGGGAAGCCATTTTGTCGCTAATGTCTTTTGCAAGCATCTCGGCCTTCAGCAAATTCCGAGTCAACCTGCCAAGGTCTACTTTGTTCTCAATTAATGCTAACTCCAGTTCAGTCTGCCGTTGCTGTAGCAATTTGAAGCGAGTGTCAGTGGACATTTTTAGCGTAAATAGCTAGTACACAAGGGTAGGTGCTTCACCTTTAGTTTTAGGGCGAGGCCAAGTAATTATGGTTGTTTCTAAGGCGGAGCTGGTCTTTGGGGGATTTCTGGGGAGGAAGTGAAGGTAACCAGAAAAAGAGATCTAAATTTGAATGGTCCAATACTTGGCACAACTACTCATAACAGAAAGAATTCATAAGTCATGACAGTACTGTAACAAAGCAAGGAAGAAGAAGGAAAAAAAAAGAAAAAGAAAAAAAAAGAAGGGAACATTAGGTAGCTAGCTAATAATTATAAACATTATAAAAGGCATTCTATTTTTTTCAAGGCTCTTATAAATTATATAGGTAATTGGTTGTCAGGGGATCAACTTACTACTGTTATGCTACAGTTTTAATAATATTAATAATAATATAATAACAATAACAACAATATAGGAAATTACTGTCATTCAAAATACTGCTTTGAAAATGAGAGACCAAGTTTGAAGATGCCCTGTTCGCTAGTGTTGCTAAAAGCAAGAGAAGTTCCTTTGCCAGATGAGAAACTATCTTGAAGACTCACTGAGGAGTGAGTGGGAGGAGTGGTCTTGATGGCTGCTGGAGACGCAATGGATCTTCTCTTCAGACTTCTCAATAGCTCATAACTGAAGTTCCTCTAAACACACACACACACACACACACACACAGCAATCATTGTGATTAAATTGAATGAGATACTTCAAAAGCTAATCCCACTCTTTTAGGAGGTTTACCTATACTAGCACAAAGCAGTGAATGCTTCAAACTAATAACATCAATATAATATATAGTAGATATGCATAGCAATGAGCCAGTACAATATTAGTGAATGAATGTAGTTTCTTGCTTTCCCTATACAAAGCAGTTTAAAAAACAACATTCGCTTCGCTACTAAATATTACAAATCAAGCCCATTTTCTACCCTGTCAAGACAAAACAATCCATCTACTTACGAGTTCACTGGCCAATTCTTTCCTGAGCTTGAGTTTGTCGTGATGGTGGACCGTAGGCTCGGCAAGATAGCGAGTAGTCTGAGCAAGAAGGACAACTACTGTCTGCTCCAGCAATCGCAACACCTCACTCCGGTTCTGACTGTGGGGCTGTGGCAGCACGCCCAGGGGGCTCTTCATGGGCGACTTGGAAGGAGTGCGAGTGGGCGTGGCAGAGTGAGGAGGGTCAGACTAGAAAGAGATTCCATTCAAAAACATACGTAATAACTACACCTTGAAGTAAAATAGCAAATAAAGCACCATTAGTGGTCCAAACCTTCAATGCTTCACGGACTATATGGATTGCTGAACAAAATCTTGGTTTCACTTACTTGAAAAAAATTTTTTTTTTTTTTTACTGAGCTAGCTGTAAAGCATGATTAACTGGTTGGCATGTTGTGATATCCTTCATTGCTCCTTTCTCTAAGCAAACAAAAATCAAGCTCTCTGTGCCAGCAGAGTAAACTAAGAGCGTCTCATTACAGCACGAGTTTAATTAACTGGTAAAAACCAACAAGCACATTGCTTATTATCAGTTCATTTCTTGATCGTAATAAATTTAAGTTTTATAATAAAACCACAACACAATAGCTATGTGCCATCAAATGCTACAAAGTTGGTAATCATGTCTTCCCAAAAAGTTTTAACTGCTGGGCTCTATATCGAGGATAAGTGTTCACTTGCTACCGTACAAAGGAAACTTACTTTCTTCATGAGGAATAACCCTGCAGATAAACATGCTGTCAGAGTGCCAAGTGAAGGGGGTATGGTAGACTGTACTGTGGGCGGAGCTAATGAGAGTGCAAACAACAGAGGGTAATCTAGAATATCCATTCCCTGAAAAAAAATTGAACAAATAGCCAGTGATGTCATTGTTGCCATGGCAATGATCTTAACAGCACACATACCCCTTCCATGATCCGTGGACCAAGTGGGACAGAGTAATGTCTAACGGTTGCCAGGCAACTTGTCAAGATAGAAACCAGCCTAGGCAACAAATAAACGGGAAACCTTCAATAAAAAGGTAGTGCGATTTTTTGCTACCATAACATAACACATACCAAAAAAAAAAAGCCATGAATGATAATAACTTAATGAGTATAACACAACAACAGTTTACTCAGCTAAGAAATTGTTCTTATACAAAATTTATTGGTTGTGTAAACAAAAAATATACTCCATAGATGTATTCTCTTTCTTTCACAGGCTTTTTAAACAATACAGAATTAAAAATATTTGGTCGCCGTGAGAGAGAGAATACATCTATTGAGTAAAAGAAAGCTGAGAAAGAAATTGTGAAGTGAAAAAATATACTATTATTATTATTATTATTCTTCTTAATATTATTATTATTATTATTATTTTAGCCGAGAATGACTGAATCATATCTAAATATGATTTATACAAAATAGTTTCTCCCACAGACATAGACAACTGCCGATATTGCCTGCTCTGGGAATAATTGACATTAATTTAGTGTTACCATGACATTGTTTGGTATTTTTGTGTGGATTGCTACCAAGAACAGAGAAGGAGGGACGATATACAGTTGAAGTGACCATTTTTTAATTTAAAAGTACAAGGAAGAATGCACAAATAGAAAACCTCGGTGGTAGATGAATGTGTGCTATGAAAGATGAAGACTTTCAGAGGACATGTTTGATTTTACAATCTCAAACTAGCAAGGAATGATTTCACAGAACAAATTCTACTTTGAAACAGATGAAATTTTCTGCATAAATCTCTTACTAACTTTCAATGGTAAAAAACAACAACATAATGCAACATTTGCAATCATCAGGACCACTGGTCACACCTTACCCATCTTGAAGCCGACTGTAAGCAGGACTGGATACCACCCACTCATCTGTATCCAGTAAACTACTGCAAAGATAAAATGCACACGTAAACATACCATCTCCCTCTCTTTCTCTTCCCACCCACCACCGCATCATCACCCAGTCAATCACCTATCATGTAACCAGGTAACAGACGCCTCCTCCTTGCCTCCAGAGGCCCTCCTCTGCTTCTTCTCCCTGCCCCTTCGACAACTAGCGAGAGCTCCCATGGGTCCCTCCTTGGGCGGTAGCACGCCTGTGGCATCCATTGTTTTAATGATCTGCTTGAGAGTTCCGCCTCTGCTGTCTCCAGTCACTGCCACCACAGCTCCCAGCAAGACCAGCAGTCTCTCCACAAGGTCAGAGTGCACCAGGGGCATGGCAAACTGCCACTGCCTCTGGTAAAGGGACAGCTGGCACAGAAACTGGCACGACCTCTGGGTCTCCTCGAGACTGCCCAGGTCTCGCACGAGATAAAATATATCTATAGACTGTGACGAAGAGAGAGAGAGTGTGTGTGCGTGTGTTCATAATAAAGGATAACAGATGATCAAAACAGCAATAACAGAGAATTGCCAAGGTGACTTCACTAACGTGAAACATCATCTGCTCTAGTAGCTTTAGGATACTGTAATAACTTGTCATAAATTGTAAGCATGGATGGTCATACAGCAACCATAGTTACCACAGTCAGCCACACACACACACACACACACACACACAAATGCTTGTAAGTAAAGACAGAAGTGTGTGAGAGAGTATTCCTATTTGACTATCTTGCTTCACTGCATTTTGTCTACACTAATTCAATCACATGACACGATGAGTGCATTGAAAGAAGTTGTGATAGTTTTATTTAGACTTGCTGGAGTAAATGAGAGTATGTAAAATCAATCCACTCACCAACATCAGTTTCTCTTGGTACACGCCCACAAAGTCGATGGCATGGCTCAGGTACTGGTGGGACAGAGCACTGAGTAGGTTAGTGGTGAGCTGGAGACCTTTACACCAGACCACGCCCCACTGCGGAGGAAACATAAACGTGTCAACTGAGGAGAAATAGTATGCACAAGTACGTGTGTCTACGAGTTTGCATGTGTAAATGTGTGTGCGTCTGTGAGTGTGTGTCTGTGTGTGTTTGTATGTCCGAGTGCCCGTGTGTATGTGTGTGTGTGTGTGCATGTGTGTGTATTGTGTGTGTACGTGTGTGTATTGTGTGTGTACGTGTGTGTATGTGTCTCACCTCCTTGCTGACAGTGAGAGCACCTGCCATAGTGACGTTGACATGACGATGGATTCTATTGGACAATAAATATTCAGCGCCCTACACAACACAACAATTGTAAAGTATTAGTACAAATGACAAGACGATTAAAAATGCACTCGATAGTGTCCAACATTATGAGGTTTCTAACAGCATGGGACATACAGTAAGCCCTTCCGCTTTTTAAACAAGTATTTTATTCTTTCAATGATCCAGTCATTCTCGGCTGAAATAATTATAATAGTAGCAATTTTTCTCGTTCTGACAGCCAATATTATGTTAATTAAAACTTAACCCAATGTTCGACTTTTTGCCGAATCCTCTTCAGTAGATCCCTGAAGAGGACTTTGGCAAGAAGTCGAAATGTCAGGTTAAGTTTTAATTAACATCATATTGGCTATCATATTGGCTGTTAGAATGAGAAAATTTGCTATTATAATAAGTATTTTATCACGTGAATACACACTGACTCCATATTTGTAAGAGTGAAGTAAATAGTTTGTTATTCACTTGTTCATTAATCTTAGCTCATAGGAGATCACATGATATGCAGGGGTTATTAGGCCTAGGAGATCACATGATATGCAGGGGTTATTAGGCCTAGGAGATCACATGATATGCAGGGGTTATTAGGCCTAGGAGATCACATGATATGCAGGGGTTATTAGGCCTAGGAGATCACATGATATGCAGGGGTTATTAGGCCTAGGAGATCACATGATATGCAGGGGTTATTAGGCCTAGGAGATCACATGATATGCAGGGGTTACTAGGCCTAGGAGATCACATGATATGCAGGGGTTATTAGGCCTAGGAGATCACATGATATGCAGGGGTTACTAGGCCTAGGAGATCACATGATATGCAGGGGTTACTAGGCCTAGGAGATCACATGATATGCAGGGGTTATTAGGCCTAGGAGATCACATGATATGCAGGGGTTATTAGGCCGTTTTAGGTGGCATTGTGGTCCTCGCGAAATTTATTATGACCTTCCTCATGAAATTTCAAAAATGTTGATTTGACACCTCTTGAGTTACAAGGACTGGCTATCACACGTGAATTTAATGTTGCAAACCATCATACATGCCACCAAACAGCCACACCCTCTCCATGCTTAGCCGCCCACCCACTGCAGTTTAGCCACACCCATCCACACATAATCACCAATAATAGCCACACCCACCTCCAGTGACCCGCCACACCCCATTCCTATCAGCCCTTCCCCGACCAAGTCAACACCCTTTACCAGAATTATCGTACTATATTAGTGGATGCCATGGCAATGAGCATGTCTAGAACTGCCAGGACATAGCCGAGGTCAGTGGTTGAGTGGAGGTCATCCTCCAGCTGGGCCATCACCATAGTGACAACAGCATGCCTGTTCAGAACCTCCAAACAGACGGAACTGGAATTGGAGATGGAACAGGAATGAAGAACCTCCGTCAGAACGTGAACAGCCAAAATATCCGGCTACGAAAAGAAACAATGAAAAATATCCGGCTACGAAAATAAACATAAAATATCCGGCTATGAAAATAAAAATAAAATATCAGGCTACGAAAAGAAACAATGAAAAATATCCGGCTACGAAAATAAAAATAAAATATCAGGCTACGAAAATAAAAATAAAATATCAGGCTACGAAAATAAAAATAAAATATCAGGCTACGAAAATAAAAATAAAATATCAGGCTACGAAAATAAAAATAAAATATCAGGCTACGAAAATAATCCGGCTACGAAATAAACATAAAATATATGGCTACGAAAATAAACACAAAATATCAGGCTACGAAAATAAACACGCTACGAATAACAAACACAAAACATACACTAACATTCTCCACACATACTTTACCAAATAGTAACCAAATATAATTCAGACACCTAAAGTAGTAATGTGAAAATTGAAATACAAGACATCAAAAACTGAAGGACAATCTTTAGTCTTAAAACAACAACAACAACAGAAACACAACAACAAAGATGATGACAATAATAATAATGATGATAATAACAACAAGCAACCTGCTCTTGCTTTCACTGCACCTTCCTTCTTACCCTGTGCTTTATGTCCATTTTTGAATACTTGGAATGGTACTTAAATGTGTCCTCTAGAAATGGAATAAAATTGAGAACGAGCTCAGACTGGAGACGTTCTGAAAGACAACACAACAAAAATCAACTCCATTATCTGATAAAATCTTAAGCTACAGCACACACACACACAACCTGCTCTCACACATACACACAACCACCCTCCCACCCACACACACACACACAACCCCCTCCCACACACACACAACCACCCTCCCACACACACACAACCACCCTCCCACACACACACACACCCCACCCACCTCACACACTCTCTCTCACCTTTCCTTGTAGTGAAGGACAGCAGCAGTTTGAGCAGAGTAGCAGTGACGTGGACCAGGAGCTCCACTGTGAGGGGAGACTTGAGGTGACTAAGAGCTGCTACAATCATAGCCAAGACCTCGGCCATCTCACATCGACAGGTAGCACCTAGGTCCGACACCCACTTGTTCGTCAGAACCATGCTGAGCACGCTCAGTTCCAACGCCGTCAGGACGTGGCTGCTCTGGTGATTCGAAGTTGTCGTGGTTGCCCTGTCTAGACGAGTGAGCAGAGCGTTAAGAGTGTCCAGGAGGATAGACTGGTGGAGCTCCTGGGAGGTGAGGTGAAAGGTCGTATCCTGGGAAGCGGCCACGCAGAGGAATGTAGACCATGCCTTGCTCAGTTCTAACTGGGACTCCAAATAAGGATCACCTTCATCACTGGGGACACACTTCAAGCACTGCACAACAATACATAGGCAGAGAGGAGTGAGAAAAGATTAAACACAAATACTTCAACCTCCACCTATTACATGCATTGTATAATATTTGTTTGACTAGGTATAGAAATCCTTGATTACTAAAGTTTAAACCACTAGTCATAAATGTTTTATTAATCAAACGTTTGATATAAACATTTATGACTAGTGGTTTAAACTTTGATACATGCATATCTGTAAGTGCAGCTACACTTTACCTGTGACCAGGTCTTGTAGCCTCCACTTGTAGAGAACTTGGCAAGAAGATTCTTGAGGTCCTTGTCCAACCTATTCCTACAGTTTCATAAAGATTTATTTTTACTACGCAAAACATATAGCTACTAAATAATATGTATTTTAATTTAATTTTTTGTTCTATTTTCTCATAAAAAACAACAACAAAACAAACAAAAAAAACAACAACAAAAAACAAGTCACTGGTGAAGGCTCCGTGGTGCTGAAACATTTGAACTATTACAGACACTATGGAAGTTAAAATAACCCACAGTATTCAAAACTTATACACACTAACATACCACGTAGTATACCCACAAGTCCCACCTCACCTTACCTCATAATGTAGTACATTTCCATGGCAACGATGCACATCACGTGACTGGGTATGAGGTAATCAAAGGCTGATTTCTGAAACAATAAAAAATAACAAAAATCCTAGTAGTAGTAGTAGTAGTAGTAACAACAAAATAGACAATAATCTAAAGTGACTTATGTAAACTCAACATGCTAGATGCAGAAATAAACCAGTAGATGACCCTTTACCATGTTCTTGCAGTTGAAAAGTGGCTCAAAGATGTCGTTCCAAAAGTCCTTCTCAGCCCGAAGAGCTATCAGAGCAGCGTCATGACGACCAAGCCACAAACTACGCAACAACTTCAGGGCTACCGACCGTAACTCTGGACTAACAGCCTAGCAACAGTTGCCACAACAACAATAATGTTATTATAATATATTACTAGCAAGTACCCCTCCACACAGTGGTGCTTGATTTACTATCTTCTGCAAATTGGGAATGCAGTAGCATGAGGTATTTCTATCTAATGTTATAATCCTTTACCACTTAGTTTAGTTACACCAGTCTGCTCTACCTTTCTTGACCCATGCATTCATGAATACACTTACCAGCATAGGCGTTACCAGTGATGATTTACACACACAGCTCAGCTAATTGAATTTTACATAATACACACACACACCGTCGTCGTCATTTACTGGCAGACAAGTATATTATTATATAGACTTCAGGGAACACATTTCATGCCAATACTACTGTATTTAGGTGAGTGTGTGCCACTTCAAGCCAATGTAACTGAGTCCACAGTTCTTTCTGTAGGAGTTTTATTTGGATGGGTGTCAAAAAAATTCCACTAATTCATCTTTAGCTCCAATACTACTGCAAAGATTGGATTTATAGTCCAAAAATATAAATTCTTAAATACTATCAGCTTACTGGTTCTTTGCTGGTGATAATTTCCATGATAACACGAAGTACACTGTTATCACCCAAGGAATACTGTGACATATAAATATTATAGATATAATATACACACATAAACACACACACACACACACTCACGGAATTGTTAGTGATACAAATTGCTAGCTGTATTTTTTTTAGTGGTATGGGGGAAACCATTAAGTGCACATGAAAATTGTAGTAGCTGGTAGCTCGGGCTTTTAGACAACCATGGTCTATATGTAACCAGAAATAAAATGAACACCTTTAGGCCACGAGCTATACTTTTACCACCCTCAGTGAGGCACTAACTTGTTCTAATGTATTTCAGCCACTCATTGCCTCTATGGCTCCTCCACGCACCGTCTTCATCATATTAAATATTCACAACTCAAGATTAACTCTACCTCTGGGGCAGAGAATCAGTGCACACCAAGGGTCAAGCGTTATATAAGTGTGAAATCCACTGGGGAATGTTTGAGCAGCTGCAAGTGATGATGTACATCTCTCCCCACTTTCTCTCTCTCTCTCTCACCTTGATTTCCCCTGAGGCACTGGATGCCTTGATGCTAAGGAAGAGTTCCATCATGCCAGGCTGTGATGCCACACAAGTGATCACCAACTCCAAGATGGCCACTTTCAGGTCCTTATCCTAAATACATACGTGATGAGAAGGAAAAAAAGTCATGCTCCGACAAAAGAAACAACAGAAGCTGTAAAATAAATGTCTGCCCCATCACGCATATGTGACCGTCCACAGGAAAATTGGGCACAACAGGAGCTCCATCAAAAGAAAATTTTTTTTTTTGTACTTACACCGTTGGGCATCTTGGATATAGAACTCTTCAAGGCTATAGCCACAGCTTCAAACATTGCCGACAGACACGACCTGACCATTTCAATCCATAGACTTTTAAAATATGTACATTTTAAAGAATAAAATTGATGTTCTCCCAATGGTCACGCACGCCACGTTGGGACCATTTTTCCTGTATGCGTTCATATATAGAATAGAGCTGCCCTTACCCGGGTCCCTTATATACAGGCACCTTGATCATCCGGGCTAATTGAATGAGGGGGAGGATCGACCGATTGAAATTCTCATGCACATGTAAGGGATATGTGAGCTGTCTTACCTCCAGTCGCGACTGCAGTCTGTGCATGTAAGCCTCTCTAATGGCCACAGCCTCAGTCCCCAGACACGCGTACACAGACATCCGAGACACCTGAGACAGCCGAGTCAGCAGTTTGGTGGCTCCGGCTGGCACCCTAGGGTTGTCACGGTGATGGATGTAAGAGGCAATGACTGCAACCAGGTGGACTGGGGTGGAGACTGAACCTCCTGACCTCCGCTTCAACGACTGCATCGCTAGAGTCTGCTCCAGGGGAGTGGCATTCTATGGGGGGGGGGGGGGGGGGGGGGGGGGAGGAAAATTATATAAAAAATACAATATAATAGTTAGGCACTGCTTCAGGGGGAGGAAGCCCCTAGGCTATAGCATTCCAAGCGCAGCGAGGGTGCTACACTTAGGGTCTGAGACTCTAAATACAGTAGTTCACAATGACTGCGCAGCTCCTAACTAATTTCTAATTTAGAATATAGCAACTGTCCCTAACAACACTGTTGATGTTAAAGGCACTGTTTAACGAATTTTGATTACATCTGCATGAAAATTTGAAGGCAGCTGCTTTAGTAAAAAAAAAAAAAAAAAAAAAAAAAAAAAAAAGTGACCGCAATAACTATCATTAAACGCGCATGCAGTCTTTTTTCTCATTAGGTTAATTGGCATCGAGACAATTGACATCGAGACAATTGACATTCCTCTGTATATATAATAAAATATAATTAAAAAATAAATAATATAATCCATTGCACTACATGTGCTCCTCAAATATCCACTATAAAAGCCAGTAAGTACTGCAGTCAAGATGGTGGAGTGTGATGCGGGATTTGTCAATCTACCTCAACTCAATGAGC